>OHPB01000090.1_pt1 | contig 67654 bp, 50 predicted proteins | sample 1577621 | NCBI WGS metagenome assembly OHPB01 (sample SAMEA3879577, study PRJEB24766) | human gut metagenome | biome: human-associated habitat; feature: feces | place: USA | collected 1985/1987 | reverse complement strand
GGTATATTTACAGTCTGAATGTTAAAATTTAACGGACAATATACGGATAATCATTTTTCATTTTCATCACCTAGCTGTACAGGTTGCATTGGGTCATCAATGGCTTCAATATCCGGTATCAGTCCGTTGGGCATACAAGGAGTTTCATTCTTACTGTTCATATAAATACCTATCATGACATAGATTCCCCAGTTCTTGATTGCAGTTGGAGTAACTTCTTCCATCATATCATAAAGTTCTTTGCTGGATAGAGGTATACCTGTACAATATTTGCCATGCGATTGTTCACCTATCAGTGTGATAGGCATATATGGCATCAGGCCTCCTATCAAAGCTTCGGAAGCTGAGGCTGTATTAGGGCCTATGAGGGCATAAATGTGTTCTAAACCGATATTTGCTCCCTCAGTGCTGACGTTTAGCCCTACCGATTCATAATTGAAGGTAGTGGTAAAACGGGTGACACTGCTCCACCCGGATGCGGTCAGTAGCTCATTGTAGTCTTCTTTTTCAAATATTGCTTTGGAGTCAACTACGTCTTGTGGGGCAAACATAGAGGCCAGTACATTTTCTGTGATAACATAACCGCCACCATTATAACGTAAATCTAATACAAGCTTCTTGACTCCTTTTGCCTTAAAATCTTTGCAGATCTCAATCAGTTCGGGTATTGAATTTAAATCGAAACTGCTATAGGCCAGATAGCCAATTTTATTCCCGTTATCTAAATCAATGGTTTTGTAACATAAAATAGGATTTTCATACATTTCAACAGCTTGCATTGTAACCGTCTGTTCTGTTGGCACAATTGTGTTGATTGTTGCATCGTAAGCAGCTAGTGAAAGTGTGATTTGAGAAGAATAGAATAAGTCTGTATAATTGTTTACAGTCAATGGCTTGCCGTCGATGGCATAGATGATGTCACCTCGTTTCAGTCCTGCTTTTTCTGCCGGGCTGTCTTGATATACATAGGCTACTGCCGAAACGCATTGTCCGGTGCTTTCATCCAGTAGGTACGTTATAGGTTGATAGCCGTATGTGGTAGTAACACCTTCCAGACTGCTGTTGAAACTTTCGAAATCGTCAGTCAGCATGGTCCATTTGTCTACTTCCGTATCTCCTTCGTGGTAACGGATTTCATTGACGGTAGTAATAGGGTCTGTATTTGTTTCCGGATTTAATTTAGACAGGTCGTTTGATATCTCCTTGTTCCAGTAATAGAAAATTTCCAAAGATGTTCCGGCAAAAATATTGGCGTTGTATTGCTCTTCGGTAGTTATCCGTTCGCCTTCTGACTGGTCCGTATTGATCTTTTCTTCCGTACAACTGCTGAATAGCCCCAAACAGCAGGTTATGGCAAATAGCTTAAGGTTAAATTTCTTTCTCATGTTGTATGTTTTTGTGGATATCTGGTGTCTTCAGGTATAAGATAGTATCTGTTATGAATGAAGTTAGGCCGTCTTGATGGCATAAGCTTTCAAGACGGCCTAACTAAACATTGCTATATAATCTGTTCAGATAAACAGGTGTCGCTTAATGATTAGAAGAACAGATAGCGTTCGTCTACGACATTGGCTCTCTGATACAAATCATTGATGAACTGGCTGCTCATGCGTGCGGCCATATTCGATAATGTTGTTTCTTCTTTTTTAGCATCGTATGTTTCAGCGGTCTTGTCTTTTTGAAGAACCTGAATCATGTAAACTCCTGCATTACCCTTAATCGGAGCACTTACCTGATTGACTGCAGTCTTGGCAGCGTAGGCACCGATAACCGGTTCGCTGGCTCTAGCTACAGAAATGTAAGCAGGTGCAGAGAAAGTTACATGTTTTACGGTATCACTGACAGCACCGTTCATTGCTTTCACCTGTGCCAGAGAGTTGAATCCCTTCATCTGTGTCATCAGCTGTTCAGCTTTCTTGTCGCGACGGATTTCTGTACGGAGCATGTCTGCTACAGAATTGATGTCACGATATCCTGCCTGATGAATCTTGTCGAGTGCTACAACCATCAAGTGGTCGTTTTCACCGCATTCGTACAACGGGGAAACTTCTCCTGGTTTAGCGGCGAATACCCATTTTAAAGCTTCGCGGGTAGATTTTACACCACCTACATAATGTTCTGCACTGGAGAAATCGGTACGCGGAATCAAGGAGTATCCATTTTCTTCAGCGTTCTTTTCCATATCTGCGATGGTAGTGTTCTGTGCAACAAACTGGCTGAACTTGTTGTAGGCATCGTTGTAAGTTTCCTTGCTGAACTCTACCGGACGTTTCACGATAGCTACTTTGTATTTGTTCTGGTTAGCCTTCTTGTCCATTACTTGCAGAATCAGGTTCGCCTGTCCAATCTGCAGGTTGGTAATGTCCTTAACCGGTTGGTCAATCAAGGCATTGATGAACTTACTGTTTTCAGCATCCAGTTCTGCTCCTTCCCAGCTTCTGGCACTTACCCAGGTTGCTTCACCAGTCTGACCGTACTTCTTGGCCAGTTCCGCGAAATCGGCTCCGTCTTTCAGCGCAGTGTAGATACTGTCAGCCAAAGTCTTGGTCTTGGCTTCGTCTTCAGCATAGACCTGAATCTGACGGAACTGGATAGAATCTGGGGCAGTTACTTTAGCGATAATCTTGAACGCATTGTAAGAGTCGTCTGCCTGATTGTAATACGGACCATAAATTTCATTGATGGCTGTAGAATCCAGACGGGCAGCTACATCGCTCGGTAATACGTTTTTGCTGACCGGAACATCTGAATATGATACAGCTGAACCAGTGGTGCGTACGAAAGCGGCATAATCAGCAGTAGTGTTTGCCAACTGGTTGCTGTATTCTGTTACCTCTTCCTGAACGGCTTTTCTATCGGCGTCTGAAGGTACGACTTTAATGTCGATGTAACGGATATCACGAGTTTCTACCAGCTGTTTGAACTGTTCTTTTTTCTGGTTGTACAAATCCTTGACTTCTGCATCGCTGACCTGGATTGTAGAGTCGCTGATAGCTGTATAAGGTACGCCAGCTACTAACAAATCGCTTTGCTCGGTACGTCCCTTAAATGCATCTTCTGCAGATACAGGATTCGAAATCAGAGATTTGGAAATCAGATTCTGATATTTTTCTGCCAAAGTAGATTCTCTCAGTGTCTTTTCGATGAAATTCCACAGATTACCCATTTTCTGATAGTATTCTACATACTGTGCCGGCATTTGAGAGTTGTTCAGGTTAGCATAGTCTACCAGGAACTTTTTCAGCATATCCTTGTCGAAAGCACCTGTTTGCGGGTTGCGGAAAGGAGTCTGCATCAGCAACGGGTGTGTACCTTGGTCGATGATAGCCTTGATTTCTGCGTCTGTTACAGTCAAACCCAGTTTTTCTGCTTCTGCAGCAATCAACTGGTTGTTGACGTAAGACTGCCATACCTGGTCTTTGATGTTGGTAAGTTGTTCATCTGTCAACGAATTCAGTCCGTTAGTCATTTTGATGACTTCGCTGTATTCATCTACCATTTTCTGAAAATCCTGTGCGGAAAGTTCTTTTCCATTCACCTCTCCAACGTCTTGTTTTCCCTGATGAGGCTGGAGGATTTTCCAGGCATCACCTGCAATAAAGGCAAAAAGGGCAAGACCGATTACAATGACCAATAAAGGTCCTTTGCTTCGAATTGTTTGTAAAGTTGCCATTTAGATGTGATTATTTTTTGTTTATTGTTTTTTTATCTCTTCATAATTAGCGCACGAAGATACAAAAAATGCTTTTTCGTCGCTATTTTTGGGTTAAAAAAAACGATTATTTCTGTACTTTCAGCTTCACAAGTTCAATTTTAGTGGCAGTAACCTTAATTATTTTGAATTGGAAGTTCCCCACTGTAATAATTTCATGAACTTTCGGGAAGCTTTGGTATTCATGAAGAATCAATCCTCCGATAGTCTGATAGTCGTCTTTTTCAGGTAGATTCAGACCGAATTCCTCGTTGGCTTTTTCAATTTCCAGTCGGCCTGATAGAATATATTCATTTTCTCCGATGGCTTTGGCAATGGTAGAGTTGGTGTCATGTTCGTCTTCTATGTCACCCAGGATTTCTTCGACAAGGTCCTCTAAGGCTACAATACCGGCAGTTCCTCCGAATTCATCTACCACGATGGCCAAAGAGCGTTTTTGCTGCATGAAAAGTTTCATCAGTTTATGTGCGCTCATTGTTTCCGGTACGATAGGAATCGTCCGGATATTTTTTCTCCAATCGTTGATACCCTTAAACATTTCAGAAGAATGGATATACCCGATGATATTGTCAATGTCATCTTTGTATACGATGATTTTGCTGACTCCGTTTTCTATAAAGGTTTCTTTCAGTTCCTCCAGACTGGCTTCCTGGTCTACTGCGATAATTTCTGTACGTGGAATCATGCAGTCCCTGATTTTGATGGTAGAAAAATCCAACGCATTCTGGAATATCTTTACTTCGGTGTCGATTTCTTTTTGGTTGCCGGACTCTTCGATGCTGCTTTGGATGAAATAGTCTAAATCTACCTTAGTAAATGCCTTGTCGGTATCTTCTTTATTGATGCGTGTCCCTGTCAGATAAAGGAGGCCTGCCGAAAGTGTGGAGGCAAACCGGCTGATGGGGTAAAGTACTACGTAGCAGATGTAAGTCGGTATGGCAAACAGACGGAGTGTTACGTTCGGATTGATTTTAAACAGCATCTTCGGGAGGAATTCTCCTGTCACCAAGATGATGAGTGTGGAGATGATTGTCTGGATAATGACCAGGCTTGCTTCGTTGGAGATGATTCCTGCCAGGAGATGGTCCTGGATAATCTGTGCCATGAAGATACCGTAAATAACCAGTGCAATGTTGTTTCCTACCAGCATGGTGGAGATGAAATTATTGGGGTTATGATAGAAAACGGATAAAATCCGGGTAGTCATATCGTTCCCCTTTTCCATTTCGAACCGTAACTTGCTGGACGAGACAAAGGCGATTTCCATTCCTGAGAAGAAAGCGGAAAACGCCATTGAAATAAGTAATGGTATGATGAGTCCCATGTTGGTACTGAATTTTCTACGCTAATTCTGTGTTTTAGTGGAATCTGCCGCCGTTTGATCTTCTACGGTGAAGATTCCGGTGTTATTGAATATCTGATAAGCTGTCAGTTGCTGGTTCGACTCAAAGCCGTAACCGGTCAGGATCTTATCAATCTGTTCGATACGTATATATTTGTCTGAATAAATTTTCTCTTTGGTCTGGTCCCAAAACAAGAGTTCTGTGTCGAATTTGTCGCCTTGCTGATTCTGGATATGTACGTTGCCTCTCAGTTCCCATAACTTCTTAGGTTCGTAATAATATGCAGTATCCGCTTTGATACTGGCGTCTACGTGGAAGACACTGTCGAATTTTTCCAGATAGATTCCTTTTTCGAAGGCCCAGAATGGTGGATTTCTTTGATTATAAATCAGCCACTCTTCTGTGATAATCTTGTATCGGATGGTTCCCGAGTCTGAAATCAACGTCGTTACTCCTGTCGTTTTCATATCGGGTAATGAATCTTTTTTGTCGACGGCTGCTGCCATCGGTTTTTCCTTGCTTCCGCAGGCAGGTAAAAAAAGAAACATAACAGTTGCCCAGACGGCAACTGTTATGCTTATGATTGATTGATATATAGTTCGTTTTCGTTTATCGGACATAATTATCTGATGGTTGTAGTTTCGCCAATCCATCCACCGATTGTTACAGAAGTACCTTTCTTCAAACCTAAGAAGAACAAGTCTTCATCTTTCGGAGTGTGGGTAGCATAGGTTCTGATCAACTCATTTGCTTTTTCAGCTACGCTTGGGTCTACACTTTTAGCACGCTGCAACTTGTCGATAACGGCAAAGTATGTACATTTGTTCAGTGCAGGTTCGTTGTTCCAGTTCGGGCTTGATGCATACATCTGGGCAATCAGGATGTAAGCTTCACCGTAGTTCGGGTTGTAAGACAACGCTTTGTTTGCGTATTGTTTTGCACGGCTCAACTGTTTCTTGCTGAAGAGGATTGCAGCTGCACTGTAGCAGTTGTCTGCCTTCTTTTCAGGATCCTGTTCCAGTTCGATTGCCTGGTCAAAATAGCTGATACTCTTGTCTATATCGCCTTTCTTGAAGTACATGTAACCGCAACCTACAGCTGTAGCGGCAGTCGGTTCGATGGCATGAGCAGCTTCAGAAGCTACGAAGTAAGCTTCTTCTTCTGTACATTTCAATAACTGCATGACATTGATTACCTGTTTCAGATAGTCCAGGTTAGTCTTGTTCTGTTCAACTTTCGGACCGTAGATAGCCTGCAGGTTTTCGCAGCTTGCTGCACCACTGTTGATGAAGTAAGCGTCTACATTGTCTTTAGCCAGTTTCAACAGCTGTTTGTCTTTTTCTGAGGTAGCTGCTTTGTAGGCTGCATCAGCATAATTGGCTGCAGTCAGGTAATCCTGAATGAACTGTTCCTTGTGAGTTTCGTCAGCTTTCAGCTTACGAGAAGAGATATCCATGAATTCCTGCAATGCATAGTATTCTGAATTTTCTTTTTCGCTATCGATAGCTTCCTTACTCATGGCGTATGCTTTGTTCACGTCAATCTTGCCACAATAGTTCAAGTAATCATGCACCTGCAGACCCAGGATAGCACCTTTGGTAGTAGGTTTCTTAACCAAAGTATTCAGCTGATCCAAGTATTTGATACGCTGGTCATAAACAGCCATCAGCTCGTCCATATATACTTTCTGCTGAGCTGCATCTTTTGAAGCGGCAATCAAGGCACGCAAGATTTTTGCACCATTGGTATATGTACTTACCTGCGCTGTAGGAGCTTCGGTAAATACAGCTTTCCATGGCTGATATGCATCTTTAAAGTTGTCTGTCTTGACATACTCAGTATAGATACTGATATTCTTCAAACAACGAACACTGTCTTCTCCGTGTCCAAATCTAGAACCGTCTTCTACTCCTTTCTGAGCAAAAGTCGCTGTTGCTCCTAATGTAAGCGCACACAGCATTGTAAACATCTTCATCTTCATCGTATATAAATTTAGTTGTTCTTCATTTCGTCGTCAAAGGTTAATTAACTCTCCACTTCATGAACCAGTGTTCATTGAAGGTCAGGCCCAACTTCAGTACAAAGCGGTTTTCTGACAACATTCCTTTTACAGAGGGTAGCACCCGTACATACTGTCCGGTAATACTGAGCACCGTGTTGCGTTGGAACAGATGCAACGGTAATCCAAATCCCGCACTTACTCCCCATTCCTTCGGCCCGTCGTATTCTGGCAGTTTCATGTAAGAGGAGGAATAATAGGCTCCTGCCCGATATCTGATACGTGACAGATAGTTCCGTCCATACAGGCTGGGCATGTATTCAATTCCTGCTCCAATCCGAGTTCTGTTCTTGTAGAAATCCGTCGAGTTGTCGTATTTCACATTCTCGAACTGTTGCAATGTATAATCTGCTCCTACGGTCAGGTTTTGTTTATGTTGCCAAGTCAATCCGGCTCCAAAGGTACTTGGAATTCCATACGAATCTTTGATGGTTTCTTCGGTCAGTTCCGAATAGCTGGAACCGTCAGTCACTTGGATACCTTTTGTTTCTGTTGACTTCAAATCATGTCCCAGACCGTATACAAGTCCTAAGGTTACCTTATCGGTTTTACTCAGTTTCTGCGTATACTGCAGACCGAAGTTTGCGATATAGCTGTTGATACTGATGTTGTTGTATGTCGTGGTCTGGTCTCCTCCGTTACTGAGCGTTGCCAGGGTCTGGTAGTCGATTTCTCCGTAGAGGTATCCTACGTTTGCTCCTATCGACAAGTTGTCCAGAATCTTGAAGCCTATACCTCCAAAAATCTGCTGTAATCCTCCGTCACCGTAGAATGTATTGGTCAGCGTCACATCGTCGCTGTTTTCAATATCTGAAGTTCTACTGAATTTATAACCTACATTCGAGTAAGGAGTAAACCCTACGGCAAAGCCGACTCTCGGGTGTAATCTGAACTGCATGGCCAAATAATCAAAGCTGGCGTTTTTGGCATTGGTCTTATAACCGTTCTCCTGATAGTTTGAACTTTTTAGCCCCATACCGATATCAAACATGAACGACAGGGAATCTACTGCACTGTAAGAAGCCGGGTTCATTACGTTTATCTGTTCACTGGATCTCAACGCATATCCTATTCCACCCATGGCTGCATTGTGTGCAAATGCCTGGTCGGACAATTCTCCCAAACCATATCGTGTGTAGGGGGAGTTTGTGCTCGATTGTGCATTTGCTGCAACCGCTCCCATAATGAACAATGCGCTAAAAAGTGCTTTATTACTTGACATTATAATTCAGTATTCTGTTTAAACCTTTCAAGACTAAAAATCTATCTGCAAATATGATACTTTTTAAGTTTGTATCAAAAGAAAATTTATCTCCTCCAGTTAAAAAAACCAAAAGACCGGGATATTTCTTTCGCATATAGGTGATGTATCCTTCTATTTCCAGTTCCATTCCTTTGATGACTCCTGAACGGATGGCCGTTTCTGTATTGTAACCGAATTCTGGCCGATCTCCATCCTTTTCTATCAAAGGCAGCTTGTCGCAATAGGCGCTTAATGCCTTGAAGCGGGTGTAGATTCCCGGAGAAATATTTCCTCCGTGGTAGTTCCCCTCCGCGTCTACGAACTCGTAGGTCAGCGCGGTTCCTGCATCAATGACCAGCAAGTCTTTCCCCGGTTGCTGGTCGGAAGCTCCTACCACGGCTGCCAGCCGGTCCATCCCTAATGTTTGTGGACTACGGTACAGGTTCCGGACAGGTACAGGTGTCTGGTAATTCATTTCAATCATTGGAAACGGTGTCTCCTTCAGTTGTCTGCGTATGGTCTTACTGAGGGTAATGACCGATGCGATGATTCCTTTTTCTATAGGATACTTATGATACAGCAACTGCAGACAATCCAGACTGTGATTGGACCCTCTCAATACTTCAATGATCTGATTGCCGTCGAACACAGCGAGTTTTGCAACCGTGTTTCCTATATCTATTACTAAATTCACGTTACATTCGTTTGATTTGTCTGCAAAGTAACGTAAAAATAAACAGATTGCCCATAAAAATAATGATTTATTTTGGTTTGGTATGAATTATTCGGCGTATTTTTGCAACAAAATATAGCGTAGAAGTAATAATAGTTGAGAAAATGAGGTTTTTGTTGTTGCTATGTTTTCTGATCGGGCTGTCTCCGCTTCGTGCGCAGCAGGCGGATAGCATTCAGTTCAGTCTGTTGACTTGCGCTCCGGGTCAGGAAATCTATGAATTGTTCGGTCACACGGCTATCCGTTACCAGAATTTTACCCGGAATGAGGATTATGTATTCAATTATGGTATGTTCAGTTTCCGGACACCTAATTTTGTATATCGTTTTGTGAAAGGTGAGACAGATTACCAGTTGGGGATTACACCTTATATATATTTTCAGGCAGAATATGCCATGCGGGGGTCGTCAGTCTACCAGCAGGTACTGAATCTGACAGAGGCTGAAAAGCAAAAGTTGTATGACCTCTTGCGTGAAAATTATCTTCCCCAGAACCGGATATACCGGTATAATTATTTTTACGACAACTGTACGACACGGGCCCGTGACCAGATTGAAAAAGCTGTCGCCGGTACTGTCGTATATCCAGAACAGGTTCCTGCCTCTTCTTTCCGTGAAATTGTTCATCATTATACCGATGGCTTTCCGTGGGATGAGTTCGGCATTGATTTATGCCTGGGAGCGGAGGCCGATGCTCCGATCGGTATCCGGCAGCAGATGTTTGCTCCGTTCTACATGAAGGAATTTGCGTCGCAGGCTTATATTGTATCGGCCGATGGCAGTCGCCGTCCGTTGGTGGCTTCGGAAACCAAGATTGTTGACGTAGAACCGGAGCCTGTCGAATCTTCTTTTCCTTTGTCTCCGTTTGCATGCGCTTCCTTGTTTCTGGCATTGAATGTCTGCATCGCCTGGTTGCAGTACAGGAACAGGCGTATCTATTGGGGATGGGATATCGTATTATATGGTATACAGGGAATTGCCGGGTGTGTCATAGCCTTCTTGTTCTTTTTCTCGGTCCATCCTACGGTGGATTCCAATTGGATGCTGATGCTGTTCAATCCGGTTCCGTTGATTTATCTACCAATCATGGTCTATCGTGCCATCCGGCGTAAAAAAGACCTCTATCACGGGGTGAATTTGGTGTATTTAACAATTTTTATAGTCTTATTTCCGCTTTGTGGCCAAAAATTTAATTTAACGGTATTACCTTTGGCGCTCAGTTTACTGGTGAATGCTGCCAGTCATGTTTTAGTTAGTAGGAAAAGAACAGAATGAAAGAACGCATACTTACATCTTTATTGACCGTTTTCGTCATTACCGGTTTACAGGCTCAGTCCGTATCGCCGGTTCCGAAGCTGGTTGTCGGTCTTACCATCGATCAGTTGCGGACCGATTATATCGAGGCTTTCTCGGCCATGTATGGAGAGCGTGGATTCAAGCGGTTGATGAAAGAAGGGCGTGTCTATTTCAATGCTGAATACGACTTTATCAATGTCGACCGTTCTTCTGCCATGGCTGCCATCTATACCGGGACTACACCGTATCAGAATGGTGTGGTAGGGAACCGTTGGATGGATCGAAGTTCGCTGTGTGTAGTCAAGAGTGTCGACGACAAGGATTTCATGGGTATCTATACGTCTGAATCGACGTCGCCCAAGAACCTGCTGGTATCTACGGTTTCTGATGAGCTGATGGTAGCTACCCAGGGTACTGCTGAAGTCTATTCCATTGCTCCGACACGTGAAATGGCTGTTCTTGCCGCCGGACATGCGGCTAAAGGAACTTTTTGGCTGAATGAAACGACGGGTAAATGGTGTGGTAGTACTTATTATGGAAATTTCCCTCAGTGGGTGACTACGTATAATGACCGTGAAGCCATCGATTTCAGAATCGATAACCTGGTATGGCAGCCTTATTTGCCTGTCAATTCGTATCAATACATCACTTCCGATGCCAAACAGCTTACTTTCAAGCATGATTTTACGGATGAACGGTCGGATAAATACCGGAAGTTCAAGACCAGTCCGTATGTCAATGATGAGGTGAACCGTTTGGTGAATGCCTGCCTGGAGAATACTTCCATCGGCAAAGATGGGGTTCCCGACTTGCTGACGCTTTCTTATTATGCCGGCAATTACGATCATCGTCCTAACACGGAACTCCCCCTGGAAATTCAGGACATGTATGTGCGGCTGGATAACAGTATCGGCGACTTGCTGGAGCTGATTGACCGGAAAATCGGTCTCTCGAATACCTTGTTCTTCATCACTTCAACCGGTTATTCCGATTCAGATCCTGTCGATGCGCCTCAGTACCGTATCCCGGGAGGCGAATTCCACATAGACCGCTGTGCGGCTTTGCTGAACATGTATCTGATGGCCATCTATGGGCCGGGACAGTATGTGGAGACCTATTACGACCAACAGCTTTATTTCAACCATAAGCTGATAGAAGAGAAGAAGATGGACCTGACCGAAGTGATGAACCGGGCTTCCGATTTCATCGTACAGATGAGCGGAGTCCGTTCGGCATATTCTTCGCAGCGTTTGTTGCTGGGTTCATGGACTCCCCGTATTGATAAAATCCGGAACAGTTTCACTCCTACCTGCTCAGGCGACATCTATGTGGAAGTGATGCCAGGATGGTCGGTCGTCAATCCGTATTCAAAGACTGTCAAAGTGGTACGGGAGACTTATGCGTCAGTACCTCTGGCTTTTATCGGATGTAATATCAAGCCCGAAATCATTTATACACCTGTCAAGGTTGCAACGGTGGCACCTACTGTCACACATTTCATGCGTATCCGTGCGCCCAATGCGGCCAGTACTTCGCCTTTGACAGGAATTCGTAAATAACCGGAAGATACATGCTTCCTGTCTGTAAGATTTTTTGTATTTTTGCATGTCTTTTCCGGACAATCTATTTTTTGAAATAATAAACACTGATATACAATGGGATTTAATGAATTTATAAGCAAGTTATTCGGAAACAAGGCTACCCGCGATATGAAGGAAATCCAGCCGTGGGTGAATAAGGTAAAAGCTGTCTATCCGGAAATCCAGAAGCTTAGTAACGATGAACTCCGTGCAAAAACCTTGGAGTTGAAGAAGATGATCAAGGATTCGGCCGCCGACAAGAGTCAGCGTATCGAAGAATTGAAAGCGTCGATTGAAACTACTGATATCGAAAAGCGTGAACCGATTTTTGCAGAAATCGATAAACTGGAAAAAGAGGTGCTTGATAAGTATGAAGAAGTATTGAATGAAATTCTTCCTACTGTATTTGCCATTGTAAAAGATACAGCCCGCCGTTTCTCTGAAAATGAAGAAATCGAAGTGACTGCCAGTGAATTCGACCGTCAGTTGGCCGGCCAGGGACGTGATTTTGTCTCTATCGAAGGCGATAAGGCTATCTGGAAGAATCATTGGAAGGCCGGTGGTAATGAAATGAACTGGAGCATGATTCACTACGATGTACAGTTGTTCGGTGGTGTAGTATTGCATCAGGGTAAGATTGCCGAAATGGCAACCGGTGAAGGTAAGACATTGGTGGCTACCCTGCCGGTATTCCTGAATGCCTTGACCGGTAACGGTGTGCATGTAGTAACCGTGAACGATTATTTGGCTAAACGTGACTCTGAATGGATGGGTCCGCTCTATATGTTCCATGGCCTGAGTGTAGACTGTATCGACAAGCATCAGCCTAACTCGGCTGCACGTCGTCGTGCATACATGGCCGACATCACCTTCGGTACCAACAATGAGTTCGGTTTCGACTACCTGCGTGATAACATGGCTACCAGTCCGAAGGACCTGGTACAGCGTAAACATAATTATGCCATCGTCGATGAGGTGGACTCTGTATTGATTGATGATGCCCGTACTCCGTTGATCATTTCCGGTCCGGTGCCTAAAGGCGACCAGCAGCTGTTCGAAGTGCTTCGTCCGTTGGTAGAACGTCTGGTGGAAGCTCAGCGTAGACTGGCCACCCAATACCTGGCCGATGCCAAGCGTCTGATTGCTTCCGACAAGAAGGAAGACGTCGAGGCAGGTTTCCTGGCTTTGTTCCGTAGCCACAAGGCACTGCCGAAGAACAAGCCGTTGATCAAGTTCTTGAGTGAACCGGGTATCAAGGCTGGTATGCTGAAGACCGAGGAAATCTACATGGAGCAGAACAACAAACGTATGCCTGAAGCGGTAGAGCCGTTGTATTTCGTTATCGACGAGAAACTGAAGAGTGTGGATTTGACCGATAAAGGTATCGATTTGATTACAGGTAAGTCTCAGGACCCGACATTGTTCGTGCTTCCGGATATTGCCGGTCAGCTGTCTGAACTGGAAAATGAAACCGGATTGAGCGATGAAGAGAAATTGGCGAAGAAAGACGAACTGCTCACCAATTATGCCATCAAGTCAGAACGTGTACATACCATCAACCAGTTGCTGAAGGCTTACACCATGTTCGAAAAGGATACCGATTACGTGGTGATGGACGGACAGGTGAAGATTGTAGACGAACAGACCGGACGTATCATGGACGGACGTCGCTGGAGCGACGGTCTGCACCAGGCCGTAGAAGCGAAGGAAGGTGTGAAGGTAGAGGCAGCTACTCAGACATTCGCTACCATTACCTTGCAGAACTACTTCCGTATGTATCATAAGCTGTCAGGTATGACCGGTACAGCCGAAACAGAAGCCGGTGAGTTCTGGGACATCTATAAACTGGATGTAGTGGTAATCCCGACTAACCGTCCGATTGCCCGTATCGATATGAACGACCGTGTCTACAAGACCAAGCGTGAAAAATACAAGGCTGTTATCGAAGAAATCGAGAAGATGGTACAGGCTGGACGTCCGGTACTGGTGGGTACTACTTCCGTAGAAATTTCTGAAATGCTGAGCAAGATGCTGACACTGCGTAAGATACCTCACAATGTGTTGAACGCCAAGTTGCATCAGAAGGAAGCCGATATCGTAGCGAAAGCCGGTCAGGGAAGTACGGTAACCATTGCTACCAACATGGCCGGTCGTGGTACCGATATCAAGCTGAGTCCGGAAGTGAAGGCTGCAGGCGGTCTGGCCATCATCGGTACAGAACGTCACGAGTCCCGTCGTGTAGACCGTCAGTTGCGTGGTCGTGCCGGACGTCAGGGAGACCCGGGTTCATCTGTATTCTTCGTTTCGCTGGAAGACGATTTGATGCGTCTGTTCTCATCCGACCGTATTGCCCGTGTAATGGATAGACTGGGCTTCAAGGAAGGCGAAATGATTGAACATAAGATGATTTCCAATTCTATTGAACGTGCCCAGAAGAAGGTGGAAGAAAACAACTTCGGTATCCGTAAACGTTTGCTGGAATACGATGACGTAATGAACAAGCAGCGTACAGTAGTCTATACGAAACGTCGTCATGCCTTGATGGGTGAACGTATCGGTATGGATATTGTCGATATGATTTGGGACCGTTGCGCAAATGCGGTTGACCAGCCGACATACGAAGATGTACGCATGGAAATCCTTCAGACACTGGCAATGGAGACTCCGTTCTCGGAAGAAGATTTCCGTACCAAGCGTAAGGAGGACCTGGCTAATCAGACTTTCGAGCAGGCTATGGTCAACTTCAAGCGTAAGACTGAACGTATGGCTCAGATTGCTTACCCGGTTATCAAGCAGGTATACGAAAATCAGGGTCAGATGTATGAAAATATCCTGATTCCGATTACAGACGGTAAACGGATGTACAACATTCCGGTAAACCTGAAAGCTGCTTACGAAACCGAATGCCGTGAAGTGGTGAAATCGTTCGAGAAAGTCATCCTGTTGCATACCATCGACGATGCCTGGAAGGAAAACCTGCGTGAACTGGATGAACTGAAACATTCTGTCCAGAATGCAAGTTACGAACAGAAAGACCCGCTGTTGATTTTCAAACTGGAATCTGTGAACTTGTTCGACAGCATGGTCAGCAAGATCAACAACAATACGATTTCTGTCCTGATGCGTGGTCAGATACCGGTACAGGAACCGCAGCAGGTGCGTGAAGCCGCTCCTGAACAGGCTCCTAAACGCAACCAGTACAGGGAAGAAAAAGTGGATTTGAATGATCCGGACCAGCAGGCTGCAGCTGCACAGGATACCCGTGCACAACAGAAGACGGAACCTTACCGTGCAGAAAAGACTGTAGGCCGGAATGATCCTTGCCCATGCGGTAGCGGTTTGAAATATAAGAACTGTTGTGGTAAGGACAAAGAATAAGTCATTGCACTGATAATTTACAGAAGCCGACCCTATCTCTCATCGGGTCGGCTTTTTTTATTACCTTTTAACTCAGTCATCCGTCAGAATATATTATTTTTGCTTCCAGACAATAGAAAGACTCATTCTTATGAAAAAGACTAGTTGGTTATATGTATTCATCGCTTGTTTTCTGGCTTCGTGCAGTTCTATCCAGTCGTTTACTTTCGATGAACTGATTCCTGCCGAGACGAGTTTTCCGGAACAACTGGCTACTGTAGCTGTAGTGAATAATATGGTGGCTATTCCTGCTCCCAAGCCATCCCTGCTTACGCTGGGTTCCTTGGAGGGAGATGGAAAGGTTGCTTCAGAAATGTTGGCCGGCGGTTTGGCGGACAGCCGTTATTTCCGTCAGATAATCATTTGTGACTCGGCATTGCAGGGAAAAGAAGTGCATCCTTTCACAGGACATCGTATGCTTACTTCGCAGGAAGTGGATAAGTTGGCATCCGAATTGGGAGTCGACATGTTGTTTTCCTTAGACCGTATAGCTATCCATACAGAACGGAAACAGGTGGTCTATCCGCAGTTCTCTGTTCCTTTCGAGGCCTTGCAGGTTCAATTGGCACCTACGTTGAGTGTGTATGTACCAGGACGTGACAAGCCGATGCGGGTCTTGACCGTACGTGACAGTGTCTACTGGGATATTGACCCGTCTGTATCTGACAAGGCTGTAATCAAAGAGATTTCGGAACGTGCCTCTTCTTTACTGGTTCCTCACCTGACCCCTCACTGGGAGAATACTGCCCGCATTTATTTCAGTGGAGGCTCGCCGGAAATGCGCGATGCGGTAGTTTATCTGCGCGAGAACGATTGGGCCGGCGCGCAGAGTTTGTGGGAGTCTGTATACGAAAGCCGGAAGAAAGGGAATCTGAAGCTGAAGGCGGCTTTCAATGCGGCTTTGGCTTGCGAGATGCAGGGAGATATCAACCAGGCATTCGCTTGGTTGGTGAAAGCTAAGGCTTTGGCTAAACCGGCTACGGAAGAAGAGCAGGCCATCGCTTTCTATGCTTCCCAGCTTGAAAAACGGAAGGAGGAGCTGCCTAAACTGGAATTGCAGATGAGTCGTTTTCAAAACAAATTCTGAGGTTTTTGTTTGTACGTTTGATTTTTTTTGTACTTTTGGGTATATAAAAGTAAGAGCCTATGAAAATTAGTGATAAGTCACGCGCTGCAATTACGGATTCCTTGAAGGAGGCCCTTTGCAGATATGTAACCGGTACGGATAATGCGGTGGTTACAGATATTCATTTACAGCCTAATCCTGACAGTGGGGAACTGCTGATATTCAACGATGATGACGAGGAGTTGTCTCGGGTGATTGTGGATGAATGGGTGGAATATGAAAGTGACGACTTTTACAAGGAGGTGGAACCTGTGTTGCGGTCTATACTTGCCGGACTGAAGGATGCAGGGATGCTGGATAAGTTATCGTTGATGAAACCCTTCTCGTTCGTACTGGTGGATGATGAGAAAGAAACAGTGGCCGAATTGTTGCTGATTGATGACGAAGACACTTTGTTGCTGAGTGACGAACTGCTGAAAGGGTTGGATGAGGAGTTGGATGACTTCCTGAAGAAACTGCTGGAAGAAAAATAAACTATCGGAATAAGTTCGCCGGAAGAGGGACCGCATGTCCTTTTTCCGGCTTTTTAGTATACTAGAATCTATTGCTATGGGTGAACGTATCGTTTTTCGTCGGAATAATCAGCTTGCTTCTATAAATCCACGCTGGCGGGGGAATCCTTCCGTCAACGGAAAGTTTTTCAACAGGCAGCACCGTTGGCGACCGGGGATGGGGAGTGTCTTGAAATGGCGTTTCTCGCCCAATCCACAGCGGAGGGAGAAGCGGACCATTCCTTGGAATCCGTCTGTGCATTTTCTGCATTCCCTGGACCAGGTGGTGGGGAATTCCCTGATATGGCTGGGACATAATTCGTTCTTCCTGCAACTGGGAGGAAAGCGGTTCATGATCGATCCGGTTTTCGGGAATATTCCTTTTGTAAAGCGGCGCTCCAAATTGCCGGCCAATGCTTCCATCTTCCGGAATATCGACTATCTGCTTATCAGCCATGATCATTTCGACCATCTGGACAAGCCGAGTGTAGCACAGCTGTTTGCCCAGAATCCGCAGATGAAACTTTTCTGTGGACTGGGTACCGGTGCCTTGATCGGTTCCTGGTTTCCGGAGATGAAAGTGATAGAAGCTGCCTGGTATCAGCAGTATACCGATGACGGACTGACGTTGACCTTCCTTCCGGCCCAGCATTGGAGTAAACGGGGGGTAGGAGATGGAGGCGAACGGTTATGGGGGGCTTTCATGATTCAGGCCGATGGGATTACCATTTATAACAGTGGTGATACGGGGTATGCCCAGCATTTCCGTGAATTGCCCGACCTCTTTCCACACATTGACTACTGCATGATCGGCATCGGTGCCTATAAGCCCCGATGGTTTATGAAACCCAATCATATTTCTCCATACGATGCCTTGACAGCCTCGTCAGACATGGAGGCCTATGTAACAATACCGATGCATTACGGTACTTTCGACCTTTCTGACGAACCGTTGTTCGACCCGCCTCACGTATTCCGGGCAGAAGCTAAGCTCCGTAACAAGGAGATTATAGTACCTGAATTGGGAGAAATCATTAAATTGAAACCGCAACGATAAACGTATTCGGAAAAACGTCTGGACGTTTTACTTCAGACAAACGTTCGTTTTATACAAAACAAACTCGTATGTTCATTGAAATGCGAGTTTGTTTTTGCACAAAATCTGTTATGGACAAAATTAGTCTGTTCGTATATTAGAAACTGTTAAAAAATATTCATAGTAATAGTCAGTTCAAATTGTAGGTTCAACTAGAACTGGTACCTTTGGATTATGATATACCTGAATTTTACTTTAATAAAGTTACTGACCCTCGTGTAGCCGATTGTTGTCTGCATCTGTCTGTCAGACATTCGAGAGAGATTGTCCTGCATATTGTTTCGGGACAGAAAGACAAAGTGAATATAAATCGAAGACTCTACAATGCAGCTTTAGACATAAACTATCTGAAAAAACTACTGGAATTTTGATTAAGTTGCCTTGTTGAATACTAGGGTATATATGAAAAAATATTTATATTTGCATAATAGAACCCTCTCGTTGGTGAAATTGCTTTAAAATATTTCTTAATATTGTTATCGAATGTTAACGGGGGGGTAACCTGTATTATTATGAAAAGAGGCTTGCCCAATCATTGATTTTTATGGTTTTGATGTTAAATTTATTAACATTTGGGCTGCCTTAGTTTATTGTAGGCATTTCGGAAAACCATAGGAATTGTTTTTTGATTAGAATTAACTGTCTAAAAAACTATTTTCTATGACTTTGCACTCTGTTAACGAACATTTTGGTTGTAACAACTATGCTACAGATGAAACATCATTGTTCTTTTTGCGCGATGTTAAGCCGGGTGAAACAATCATGAGGAATTATCTTGATTTCACTTTGCTTGTTTTTTTGTATAGTGGAGATGTTGAAATTGATTATGGAATTGACAGTAAATTACATTTAAAAGCAGGAAATGTATTTCTCTTACCTAAAAATTTTGAAATAAAAGTTACATCGTCAGGGGACGTAGCACGTGTACTTTTATGTAAATTCACGAGCGATATTAAAATGTGTTCCATGTATTCGCTCAAGCAATTGGAAAAAAACTTGCCGGACAATCTTGATAACCGCTTGTTTAGTTTGCCTTTTGATGACAGAATCAAGTCGTTTGTAGATCTTACTGTCCTGGCGTTGTCGGCAGGTTTGAGCTGTATACATTATCATCAGATAAAGCGTGAGGAGCTGTTCATGTATCTTCGTGCCGGTTATACGAAGGAAGAACTTGCAATGTTTTTTTCTCCTGTCCTTGGAAAGGATCTTGATTTTAAGGATTTTGTTCTTACACATTATAAACAAATATTCGATGTCAGGGAGTTTGCCCAAAAAGCCAATATGAGCCAGAGCACGTTCAACCGCCGTTTCAAGGAATCCTTCAATGATACAGCCCTGAAATGGCTTCTTGCCCGCAAGTCGGAAAGTATTCTGAAAGATATTGTAAAGAGCGATTTGACATTTGCCGAAATATCAGAAAAATACCGTTTCTCTTCTCCTTCTTATTTTGTGACTTTCTGTAAAAAGCATTATGGAAAGACCGCAGCAAAGCTTCGTAGAGAGGGTATTTGATTAAAAATCGTAATTTATTGACGCTTTTTTGCAATTTGTCATTTCTCCAAACTACCTATTTTTGCATCGAATATTTATAGAATTTTTGAGTACATGAGATTTAAGAACAGAAGAATATTGTTTTTATGCTGTTTTTTATTTTTAGCATGTATTGCTAATGCGCAGAATATAGCTGTAAAGACAAATGCACTTTACTGGGCAACATTATCGCCCAATGTCGGTTTGGAAATTAAATTGGACAGACAGTTTACTACCGACCTTCAGGCAGTGTATAATCCTTGGGAGTTTAATAACGGGAAGACAATGAAATTCTGGCTTGCCCAGCCCGAATTGCGATACTGGTTTTGTGAGGCCTTCGAAGGTCATTTTGTTGGAGTTCATCTTCATGGGGCACAGTTCTATGCGGTCCCCAAAGACAAGGTTTACGACGGATATCTTGCAGGTGGAGGGTTTACTTACGGTTATAACTGGATTTTGTCTCCTCACTGGAATCTTGAAGCGCTTATCGGAGTGGGTTACGCGCGTCTGTGGTATAAGGAATATCCGGACATGCCGTGTATGAAATGTTATGAGGACAAGAAGAAAGATTATGTGGGTCCTACCAAGATAGCCCTTTCAGTATCTTATCTGTTTTAATTAAAGAGTTTTTCTGTATGAAATCAAGATATGCTTATTATATATTATTAGGACTGATTCCGATGACTGTTGTGGCCGGTGTGCTTCCCGATAAGTCGAAAAAGGTTACTGTCAATCCTGTAAAGACACTTACTCCCGACAGTACTTCATCCGTAAATGTAGATGTAATGATAAATGTCCCTGCTCGCGCGTTTTCAAGCCGTAGCCGTCTGATTATAGTGCCACAGCTTATCAGCAATGACACTATGGTGACGGAATGCAGGGCAATGGTGCTTGATGCTCCTATATATTCCAAGAAGATGGAACGTCGCGTCAAGCTGGAAGGTTATGTCGATACCCTTGCCGAAAATTCAGGAAGAGTGAACAACCGTGAGAATCAGTCGATACCCTATATCGAACGTGTGTCAGTTCCGGAAAATATCGACGGAGGACGTATCATTGCCGTGCTTTCCACTGACGGATGCGGCGAATGCGAGGTTACAGACACTGTAGATATGGCCTACATAGCAAACCTGCCTACCCTCATAGAACCGAAGAAATCATTGCAGCTTAACTGGATAGAGCCTGAGTTTGTAGTCAAGCCAAAGGTGATGCAGGGCAAGGGTGAGGCTTTGTTGCAGTTTATAATAAATCGTTACGATATCAATCTTGAACTTGGCGACAACCGTAAGGAAATGAATGCCATGTTATTTACCCTGCAGAAAATTGTGAATGACAGTCTTGCCACACTCAACAGTGTAAGTATATATGGTATGGCATCGGCTGACGGTTCGTTTGCGTTTAATACTACCCTGTCGAGAAATCGTGCAAATTCAGCCAGGAAATGGCTGGTTTCACAGTTGGGTATTCCGCAGAAGCAGGCGGATGAATTCAGTATCGGTTCGCGCCCCGAAGGATGGTTGCCTGTGCTTGAGGCTATGCGCGCCGACGGGCATAAGGACACGCTGAAGGTGAAGGAAATTCTTGACAAGTACAATGCCGAGAACGATGATGTGGCTGAACGCTACATCCGCCGTCTGGCCTGCTGGAACGATATCAAAAACAGATATCTGCAGAAGGACCGTAAGGTGGAATACGAATATACATATACCATCAAGAGTTTTACTTCCGACGAGGAACTGCTCAGTATGTACAGCAAACGTCCCGACGCATTCAACGAGGAGGAACTGCTCCGGGTATCAGTGCTGAAGCAGACACCGGAAGAGAAGAAGGAGGTCTATCGCACGATACTTCGTTATTTCCCCCAGTCGAAGGTGGCAGCCAATAATCTGGCAGTCCTTCTACTCAGGGAGGACAAGGTGGACGAGGCAGAGCAGGTAATTAATTCTGTAGAAGGATATACCCCGGAAATTATAAACACCAAGGCAGCGGTTTATGTATATAAGAACGACTACGAAAAAGCGATAGAACTGCTTCAGACCGATGTCACACTGCCTGAGGCAAAGTATAACCTCGGCATCATAAAGGCAAGTGCCAGACAGCTGGACGAGGCATACGAGCTGCTTAAGGACTATCGCGATACGAATGCCGCTGTGGTGGCGCTCAGTGTGAACCGCAACACCGAGGCATACGATATAATGTCTGCCAACGAGGACACCACGCCGCGTGCTGAGTATGTACGGTCTTTGGTTTTCGCACGTAGGAACGAGGCGAACAATATGTTGTCGCATCTTGAGAAAGCCGTTGTTGAGGAAATCTACAGAAACAGGGCACGTACTGAAGCCGACTTCATGCCATACGCACGACTCGACGAATTCATTATCCTGATAAATAATGGAGGACATAACAATGAATAAACTGCAACACATACTGAAATATTCGGCAATGGCGTTGGTGCTGTTGATAATGCTGGGAGGGTGTATCCGTACAGAATTGCAGGACTGTCCGCCGCTGCAGATAACACTCACGGTGAAGGACAAGAACTATTTCAATATCGACGATGCGGTGAAGCTGGGCCTGAAGGAAAGAAAAGCCGAGGACCTGCCTTTCCGCGAATATGTAAGTTCTATCTACTATATAGTTCACGATGAGGAAGGCAATGTGGTGGCCGAGCAGAAGAATACAGCTGTCGACAATGACGGGCAGACACAGCTTATCGTTCTTCCCGTTTCGCTTCCATACGGGAAATACACAGTTACCGTATGGGGAAACATGAAGAGCGAGGCACCGCTTGGCGATAATCCCACTGAGGCGGAAATGGAAGCTGCCGGAGCATCGCTCAATGACATTTATCTGGCAAGCGGCACTTTCGACTACAGATACGGAAGCGAGGAATATACGCTCGGGATGGAACGTACCAAGGGCGACCTTCTGATAAAGGTGGAGGGAATACCGGAGAATATCGACTTCTCTACCAAGGATATAGAAGATATCTTCGGACATGTGGACAACGAGTTCAACTATTCAAAGCTGACCAATCTCCATACGGAACTTGATTGGGAGAAGAGGGTGGAGCTGAAGAGCGAAACGCTGATGTGTCCTTCGCCTACTTACGAAGGCTCTACGCTGAGCGTGATGTTCATCGACAAGTCGGCAGCAGAAAATGCCGGAAGGGCTACCTACTATCCTACACTGGTCCCTCAGGATATAAACATCACGATGGGACGTAACGAGATAACCATTCTGCGATATGTCTATGTGGAGGAAGGTGGCGGAGGTCCGGTAGATCCTGATCCCGACCCGAATCCGGACCCCGACCCAGATCCGGACCCTAATCCCGACCCGGACAATCCTGATAACCCTGGCCCGGACAATCCTGATAACCCTGACCCGGACGAGCCGGACAACCCTGATAATCCTGACCCGGATGAACCTGATACACCCGATCCGGACAATCCTACACCGCCTGTACAAGGTGAGTTTAAGATTTACGTCCGTGTGAACGATAATTGGGAACTGATACACAAAATGGAAATAGATTAAGCAATTAAATATTAATAACTATAATTTAAATTTTGTTAGAATGAAAAAGAATTATTTGTTCGGAATGGCTTTGATGGCATCATTGGCATTCTTTTCATGCACTAATGAAGTTGTCTACGTGCATGATGGCGAAAGTTCAGAACAGGTTTCTGACGAGCAGATTATCACTCTGCAGGTATCTAATGGTGGTGACGGACTGACTACCCGTGCCGGACGTCCGCTGTATAGCTCTGAGGCTAAACAGACTATTGAAAATGTGAAGCTGTGGATTTGTGATAATACGAATAAGGTGGTATATGTAAAAGAAATCTCTGATTGGAATACTGCTGGTTCAACAGTATATACTACCGGTGGTCACGGTCGCCAGACGACGATAGTACTTGGCGGAGAAGATAAACTTAATACCGGTACTTATAAGGTTTATGCGGTAGGTTATAGCAATACCAGTGGTTATAATTTGAAAGCTGTAAAAGATGATGTTACAAAAAATGGTACTTTCACCGAAAACATGGTGTTGCCATTGAATAGTGGTGTAGGAGAAGAAATCTTTGCCGGACAGATGGATTTGAATGTTGAATCAGGAAAAGGTTTCCGTGAGCCAATCATACTGAACCGTCAGGTAGCAGGTGCTTTTGCTTATGTAAAGGATATTCCTTATGAGGTGGGTGCTAAGTATCTGAAATTGGTTGCAAGTGCTCAGAATCAGTCATTGGTTCTTGGTAACTTTAATAGTGTTGATCTTGCCAATAATGGTTCTGGCAATGATATAAATGTAAAATATGTAGTAAACGGTACCAATGCTAAATCTGGAAGTGAAACTTATGAAATTTGCACTATTGATTTGACTGAATGGTTTAAAGAAATTAAAGATTCAGACGGTGATGGGTTGATAGACTTGTTCACTGGAACTTCAGAAAGCGATGAAACTAAATACGCAAACTGGCAAAAACCAGCAAAATACAATGGGGCTGCTCTATTCGAGAAAGGTTCTGCTTTTGGCGGTGAATTTGTTATTCCGTTTGCACATGTAGCTACTAAGCAGACTTTGACTTTGCAATTGACAAATGGTGAAGGAGGAGTGCTCAGAAGCTGGAATATTAATTTGGCTGCAGGCGATGAACAGGTAACAAGCAATAGCGTTACATATTGGACTAACTCAGATTGGGAAACTTATGCAACTGCTGAATCTGTAAACTCATACAGCCTCGTACGTAACCACTTGTATGGTATTGGTACCAGAATGAATGATAACCCAAGTAATCCTGGTGTAGATCCAGAACCAGAAGATCCAGATCCAGATCCAACTCCAACTCCAGATCCTGATGATCCAGACGAACCAGAATCACTGAACAACAAGCAGGAACTTACTTTACGTGTAAACGACAACTGGGAAGTTATTCACGGAATGGAGTTAGAGTAATTACAGAATAGGTTTATAATTCAAAATAAGTATTGCCCATACAGGGGCAATACTTATTACCCAATTTTATCGGATAAGGACTTTTGTTGTTCTAGATTATTATATAAATAAAGCAAATCAGCTTTGCGGCGTTTAACATTTCGATGGTATTCTCTTTACACCAAGAGTGTGGCCGAATACTGCCTGTCTTTCGCAGGACTTCCATTGGATAAAAGCCAGGCAGCTTTCTGCAGCTATTGAAGAAGCGAAGCACAGCCGACTATATTTATAGTAATAACTATCAACGAAAAGAATTTAAACGGGTCCTAACCATAATTTAAATAGCACTTAAACAAGATATAATTAAAATAATAAACATAACAATATATGAAATCATTTTTCCAGACATCCAGACAAAGGAGTTTTCTTTCCGCCTGTCGAATAACCGGAAAGAAATGGTCTGCATCGGTGCCGCTGCTTCTGGCTGCACTGTTGGCAGTTGTATTTTATTCATGCCGCGATGAGGATTTATTTCCGTCGGCAAGTGTGAGTGAACAAAATAGTAATACACGTGCAGAAGCTGAAAATACTTCAGGATTGAATGTTTCATCTGGTATTGAGGAGTTTAAAGATGGGAATAATACACTTTATAAAGGTTATACTTATTCCCCTTCCTGTCGCGTTCCTTTGGTGGGTGAAGGAAGAGTGGTGAATCACATTTCACAGGGTTTGGTAAATGTACTTTCTGGTGATAATAAACTTGAATATCTGATCGATGAGGATTTATCAGAATATGCTGTTAGTTTCAGTGGTGTGGCTGATGTCAGTTTAATAGGAGATATACTGCTGTCTGTTAAGGATGTAAATCGTGTATATTACGATCCAACTGATGGTATCAAGGTGGGATTCATGTATAAAAATACTGTTGGAGCTTTAGGAGTAAATGTATTGGGGAGTGGTTTTTGGATAAAAACATATTTAAAAGGTATAGAACAGGATGGATCGACTACTATTAAAGAGGATGGAGATTTTAGTGTATTAGACCTAAATTTATTGAATGTAGCAGGTGGACTAAGTGAAATCTCTTTTAAAACAACAAAGCCTTTTGATGAAGTGCGTATAGGAAGGGTGTCAACTCTAGGTTTGGATGTTTTGAACAACCTGGAATTTTATTATGCTTTTGTTGGTGAAAATCCTGAGAAAATTGCTGCAAAAGGGCAGCATTATGCTAATGCAACAACTTATGAAGGAGGAGATTTGACAGGATTGGGCAATACTAAGAATTTGGTAGATGACAATCTTAACAATGTAGAAACAATAATCTTCTCTGGCTCTTTATGGGTCAACTTTCAGGATGATATTCCTGTAGGTAGTGAATTGGGATTTAAAATTAATAAAGGAGGAGTTTTATCTGTCAATTTAGGAGGTATCTATTTAAAAAGTCTTGATGGAAATAACAATGAAGTAGAGAACGTAAGTTTGGGTACCGGTGTCGGTATTTCTGCTATTGGCGGTAGTAGTGGAGCATTTAGTTTCGTTACTTCAGAATTGTGTCGAGGAGTAAAGTTATCAATACCATTCAGTCTTGACGTATTAAGTGGAACAGGGGCTTATTACGCCTATTCCCGTGATCCGGTTACAGTAGATGTATCCTCATATTTCAGCATAGGAAATGATACAATTTCTGGAGACCAATATACTTTACCGCCATTGAACTATAACGGGGGAACAGTGGCGTACAGCCTGGTTGGTTCATATAATGGAGTTTCTTTGGTAGGAAACCAGATAACAGGTATAACAAGCGATGGTGACTATACAGTAGAAGCTACATATTCTAAGGACGATAAAACAATCATTCAGCGAGCTATTATAACTCGAAAAACTACTGGAATTACTGAAGGTTGTAATAACCCTATGATTAATACTGGAAGTCAGTCTGGATTTAAAGCTCAAACTACTATAAATTCCGGTGGGCAATTGATAGATATATTCAGTTCCACACATAGTGCTAAAAACCTTGTAGATTCGGACCCGAATAACTATGCTGAGTATATCAGTGCATTAAGCCTGTTACAAGCCAAAGGTATTGTTGCAGTTACATCTGATAGTGAAATTACAACAACAGGATCTACTCGTGTAGGCTTTGTAATGCAGACAAGCAATACTTTACTTAGTGCTGACGTACTACGATATTTCTTTATCCGTCTGTATAATGGCAGTGAAGAAGTGGCAAACAGTCTGACACAAACCAATAATACCGTGGGTGTAGGATTGCTTGGAGGTGACGGTAGTCAGCTGCGTTTCTATCTTGAGACTCAAGATGGGGTTACTTTCGACCGCGTTGAGCTTTGGACAGCAGGTTTACTTAACCTAAACCTTAATAAGTTCCGTTTGTATTACGCATTTTATGAACCGACAACATGTGAAAATAATACCAGTATGTCAACATCCTGTATGGAGATGATTACCTCTCAAAAGTATGGGGCTAAAATCAATTATTCCGAGACTGGCAGTTCGTCTGTATTGGGTGTTGGTAGTACCATCAGTGATATATCGAATGTGTTGGACAATAGCATGACAAGCTATGCTACGATAGGAGCTGTAGCAAATGTTATAGGACAAAGTACTATTGCCATTAAATTTAATGAATTAGGAGCTGGTCAACCTGTTGGTGCAATCATAAGCGGTCCGGCATTATTGGCGGATGTAAGTCTTCTTAGCAAGACGTCAATAGTGGCATACAGGGGAGGTACAGCAGTGGCTGATAATACAACTTCTGGAGGAGTTGCCTCTATTGAGGCTATAGGTGATGATGGTCTTAATATTATTGAGGTCACTCCAAAAACTGCATTCGATGAAGTCCGCATCACTTTCCCTTCCGTATTGAATGCACTAGAAGTTATAAAGGTGCATGGCTTCTATACGCGTCCGGACAGGAATAACAACGGTATTCCGGACTGTGCAGAGGAACCGGATGATCAGACAATTGTCAATGTATCTGGTTGGACTAAACATGTGTGTATTAATCCTGAAACAGGTGAAGGTAATATTGATATTACGCTTTCTGGAATTAGTGACGGAAGTACATATACTGCTGATTTAATATGTTATCCATATAATGGTTCAGGTCAGACGGTTGAACGTACAGTGACGTCTACTTCTGCAAGTGGTGGAACGGCTGTTTTGAAGGTTAGTCTTCCTGTTGGCGATTATTCAATCAGTGGTTTACCATACAACGGTCTCCGCGCTCAGGTGCATCCGCGGAAGACTACCTGGAAGAGAAATGCGTCAGATACCGACTGGAATAACTGGAGTAACTGGACGGACGGTTCTCCTTGGGGATGTACCAATGTGGTGATTCCTACAGGAGCCACACGTTATCCGGTGTTGGAATCATGGAGTAGTATAGATGAATTTTATGACGGTAACTATTGTGAGAATATTCATTTCGAACCGGGAGCTGCTGTGCTCAATACACAATATCTGGAGTATGACTGTGCATACGTGGAAATGGAAGTTACAGCCGGAAAGTACCACATGATTTCTACTCCACTTTGCGGAATGGTGACGGGAGATATGTTTGTTTCATCTGAAATGCCGGCGTACTTTACACAGTTGGATGATAAAACTTATCCTGAAGTGCGACACAATCCGGTAGTACGCCAGAAAATGTACAGTCGTGCGGTAGAAACTGCAACTTTGGGAGAAAATGATAAAAATACTGTAGCTGCCACTGCTGACTGGAGCCGTACGTTCAATGCTGTGGCTCAGTCGTACGAGCAGGCACAGGGCATCAAGGTGATGGTTGGAAATGAGGGGGATGGAACTTCTTATCGTCTTCGTTTCCCGAAAGATTATACCGTTTATAATTATTATACGCTTTCCGGCGGACATGTTAAAGAAGAAAAATTGCCGGAAGGAGCAAGAAATATGAATGGAAAATTTACTTATGAAAAGAGCGGATTTAAGCCGGAGAATGCAGGTAGTTCATTTACTTTTGAATTGCGGAATGATAAACAGGGGGATAAACAGGGGGCTATTTATTTTGTGGCAGGCAACCCGTTTATGAGTTATCTGGATATTCAGAAATTCTTACAGCAGAATAGTAGTTCCGTGAGTGCTATATGTGTTTTGTCGGAAGAGGAAAAACTGATTACAATTTCTCTTGATTCGAAAGACGGTATTCGTACTATTGCACCATTGCAGGCTTTTTATGTAGTGTCCAATAATACGAATTCGACCCAGCTTGATATAACTTATACTTCGGATATGTTTGTACAGCCTTCTGCAAGTACCGCAGCCAGAAGTTCCCGCAGTGTCTCTGCTCCGACAGCAGGCGAAATGAAAATCTCGGCTGTATCGGGTAACTCTGTAAGTTCTTGTTCGCTGCTTCTCAGTGCCGAAGCATTGGATGCATACAGTGCGAAAGAGGATGTCGTTTCACTGATTGACGAGGACTTTATGCCGAAGGTTAAAGTATATACCGTTGCCGACAAGCGCGCGCTCGATATTCAGAAAATGAATAACGCCAAACATGTGGATTTGGGTTTTGTAGTGAAGGATGGAACACAGAATGCCGAAATTACATTGAATTATGGCAACAACTGGAAGGGCTGGACATTGGTTGACAAGCAAACAGGTAACCGTTACAAACTTAATGGTAATACGGTTTTGGTTAATGCCGGTGCGTTGAAGAGTAATGACTCCCGTTTCTATCTTGAAAAACAATGAAAGGAAAGTGGGTTATGATAATGAATAGAATTAAATATAGATTGTTTATGACACTTACTGTATGTGGCTTCCTCTTGTTGGGAGCCTCATGCAGCAAGGATGATGAACCGGTGCAGACGGTAGAAGGAGTTACTGTTACTATTTCAGCTCAGAGTGATTTGCAGACAAGAACTACTTTGCCGGTATATGATAGAGAGCCTGGAAACAATTCTGGTGTTCAGCACGTTACGGATGTATATCTTTATATTTATGAAATGGACGATGAAGAGACCAATGGTGTGTGCAAAGCCTGCTTTAATGTGGGATGGAGAGAACACTTTAATTCGCTTCCGACTGAAACGGCAGCAATGCAGTACACGTTTGCTTATACATTTACGGTCGGAAAAACTTACCGGCTGGTAGCGGTAGGTGTAGATGGAGCTGAATCGGAAGATATCATGCAAGATTATGATGGCAAGAACTCTATTCTTACCTATGGATTGCCTAAGTCTATTGAGATTGACAGTAAGCTGACTGATCCGATTACACTTCAAGAGGGTAAAACCCCGACTGATATGGCACATTCGGAATTCTTTACAGGGTACGTAGATTTCAAGCCAGCATCGGAGAGTGACAAGAATATTGGTGAGATTAATTTGTGGCGCAGGGTCGCAGGTCTGCAGGTTTGCCTGAATCAGATTCCAAAGGAAGTAGAGCGCGTGAGAATATTGCTTTATAATTCGCAGAATACACAAGTGAAACTATTGCCCCCCCAAGAAAGTGAAACGGATAAGAAGATAATTACAGATTTCATTACCAGCCCTTATGGGAATGATTCTGGGAATGATTCTTTCAACGAAGATGGTATGGTACTGATGGATAATATCTTTACAGATGAAGATATAGTTAGGTCAGATTTTAGTACTGAAACTGCTACATACGAATGTACTATGACCGCATTTATGCTCCCCGTCAATATTCCCGACAGAGAAATGTATGACTATACACTTGTAGCAGAGTTTATTACAACTTCCATTACCGGTATTGTAGGTACCAGCAAAAAGGTACGCCTTATGAAACCTTGGCAGAATAGTGATGGTCTTGAATTCGAAAATGAAACAGATATTGGTACAGGTATTATCGACGATCTCGACAAGTATCTTTTCCCGATTGAGGCAAATCATTTTTATTGTCTGGGGACACGTTCAAATCCTATAGATTGTAGTAAGGTATTGAATTAATATATTCTTTGGATAATATTTCAAGATTAAATTTTCCTATATAATTAATATATGAATCTTTACAGACTAAAATATTTATTTTTTACATTCGCTATATTAACAGCCTCTTGCAGTAGCAATGCTCCTGCCGATGAAGAAAATGCAGACTACACAAAGCCTCAGCAGCAAAGCTTCACCGTAGTGGTGGAAAGTGTGGGCGAGCTTTTCGAAGGGGGAGAGGGTGTGATTCCAGGTACTTTGGCGTCGCGCCGTCCTATCTCAAGCGTCACTCCTACACAGACGTTCGACAAGCTGGCTTTGTTGATTATAGAATATGCTTCGCCCGCAAAGGTGGTGTATAAACGGACTATCGACAACTGGAGTAACCCGGACAATAAGGCAAGCTATCCCTGGAGTACGGAAGAAGGACAGGGACGTTATGCTACTGTTACCCTGACGGGTGACGAATGTCTGGAGGAAGGAAAAAACTATATGGCGTACGTGATAGGCTATCATGCGGGTACGTACGGAGGATATGAGCCGTTCAAGGATATAGAAGTGGGCGACTACTACAATCATACAGAGGTGGTTACGGTACCGGAAAACGGAAGTGTGGATGAAGTCTTTGCAGGAGCGGAAGTCTTTTGGGTAAAGGACGGGATTATCCTGTCGCAGCGTATTTCTGAGGCAGAGGTGGAACATGGCTTGATGGTGGCTCGACGTCAGGTGGCAGGTACGTTCGGCTATTTCACCCGTATTCCGGTAACGGCGGGCGGCAAAAAGGTGGCTAAATTGCGTCTGGTTTCTACCAAAGAGAACCGTACGGTGATTTTCGGAGGTTTCCGCAGTGTGGACGATAATCTGAATTTCCATAAGGATAATGTGATAAACGGCATGAATCCGGCTACGGACTATGACTGTGTGTTGGCAGGCTCGTTGAAAAAGGATGCCTTTTCGGTATATGAAATAGACTTGTGCAAGTGGTTTCCCGGAAATACGGAGAATGCTTTGTTGCCTTTGGATGCCAATGGCGACGGCTATCTGGACAGTGCTGACACCAACTGGCAGACGGACGAGGAAAATTATCCGAAAGGTACGATTTCTCTGCCGCGTGGAACAGTGTTCGGCGACAGTTTCATGGTTTCTATCGCAATGTTTCAGGATGATGTGGATGAGGGTATTCCCACATTCCAGATGCAGATGCTTGATGCGGGCGGGAAGGTGATAAAGTATTGGGATGTTGTTCTGCGTAATTACGAAACAGCAGGTGAGAATCGTACATTGGTGTCACTACCCGAAGGAGTTGATGGACGTACAGAGATTATGGAACTGGAGAATATTGATACGGAAACGTGTTTCAGTATTGTGCGCAACAGACTGTATACTATGGGTGAAAAAAGCCAGTCGCAGAATTACGGTGAGGATGAGCCTATCGATTTAAGCATTGCTAATGAACTCGTGCTTGATGCGCGTCATGAGTGGCAAATCATGAATTCTATTATTTTTAACTGATTTAGGTTAAAATTATACTTTGAGGTAATAATTTGTGTTTGTTTTTGGGTATCTGATAAATACTAAGTAGGGATATTCAGTAAATATAACAAAATTAGCCAACTAATTCATACACAAAGCATTGCGAATTAGTTGGCTTTTTTGTATCTTTAGATATTCCCCCGAAAATAAGGTTTAGCATCTCTCGTCTTTTTCGTAAGGTGATGGGAATGTCGCCGATAGCTTATAAGAGGATGAAAAAAGGATAGCAGTTAAAAAGAAAAACGGATTATATGGATGATTCCAGAAGAATGTTTTCTTCAGAGATTCTCTATATAATCCGTTTGTTGTATTAGTTGAGGATTCTTCCTCTTCTGTTTATTTCTTCAGCGCTGCGATGCTTTCTTTCAGTGCGGCAATTTTCGTTTCGGCATCGGCCTGTTTCTTACGTTCCATTTCGATGACGTTGGCCGGAGCCTTGCTGACGAATTTTTCGTTGCTCAGTTTCTTCAGTACGCTCTGCAGGAATCCTTCCTGATATTTCAGGTCGGCTTCCAGTTTTTTCAGTTCTTCTTCCACGTTGATGAGGTTCCCCAAAGGTACTGCATATTCGGTAGTGCCTACCATGAAGGCAGCAGCGCCGTCTGCTTTGGTTGCAACGGTCTGGATAGCCGACAGGTTACACAACTTGGCAATAACGGCGTTGAACGCTTCTACCGGGTTTTCACCTATTACTTCCAGTGACAACGCTTCTTTCTGTGCAATGTTCTTCTGCAGACGGATTGTACGGATACCACCGATGACTTCCTTCACAGCTTCGAAACGTGCGATGATATCTTCGTTGTATGTCTCTGAAACCTGCAGTACCTGAACCATGATACTTTCGCCTTCCTTGCGGTCGTAGATGTGCTGCCACAGTTCTTCGGTGATGAACGGCATGAACGGATGCAGCAGTTTCAGCAGGGTATCGAAGAAATTCAAGGTCTTTTCATAGGTCACCTTGTCGATAGGTTGGCCGTAAGCCGGTTTCACCATTTCCAGGTACCAGCTTGAGAATTCGTCCCAGAACAGTTTGTATACTGCCATCAGCGCTTCGCTCAGACGGTATTTACCGAAGAGGTCGTTTACCTCGGCTGCTGTCTTAGACAGCATGGCTTCGAACCATTCGGTAGCCAGTTTGGCATATTCCGGCTGTTCGATGTCGGCTACTTCCCAACCTTTTACCAGACGGAAAGCATTCCATATCTTGTTGTTGAAGTTACGTCCCTGTTCGCACAGCGCATCGTCAAAGAGGATGTCGTTTCCTGCCGGAGCAGACAACATCATACCCATACGTACACCGTCGGCACCGAAGCGGTCAATCAGTTCCAGCGGGTCAGGAGAGTTACCGAGCGATTTAGACATCTTGCGTCCCAGTTTATCGCGTACGATACCGGTGAAGTAGACATTCTTGAACGGCATATCACCCATGTATTCGTATCCTGCCATAATCATACGGGCTACCCAGAAGAAGATGATATCCGGACCGGTTACCAGGTCGGAAGTCGGGTAGTAGTACTTGATTTCTTCGTTGCCCGGGTTGTTGATACCGTCGAACAGAGAAATCGGCCACAGCCAAGAAGAGAACCAGGTATCCAGACAGTCATCGTCCTGACGGAGGTCTTCCGGTTTCAATTCCGGATTTCCGGTCTTTTCCTTAGCCAGTTCAAGCGCCTTTTCAGCTGTTTCGGCTACTACGAAACCACCTTGCGGCAGGAAGTAGGCCGGAATACGGTGTCCCCACCACAACTGGCGGCTGATACACCAGTCCTTGATGTTCTCCATCCAGTACTTGTAGGTGTTCTTGTATTTGGCCGGGTAGAACTTCAGTGCATCTTCCATGACCGGTGGTAAAGCCATGTCGGCAAAATGTTTCATCTTCAGGAACCACTGCATGGAAAGCTTCGGTTCGATGGCTACGTTGGTACGTTCAGAGAAACCTACCTTATTGGTATAGGCTTCCACCTTTTCCAACAGTCCTGCGGCATCGAGGTCTTTTTCTATCTGGGCACGTACATCGAAACGGTCCATACCTACATACATGCCGGCAGCTTCGCTCAAAGTACCGTTGTCGTTGAAGATATCGATGGACTTCAGGTTGTATTTTTCACCCAGCATGTAGTCGTTTACGTCGTGAGCCGGAGTGACTTTCAGACATCCTGTACCGAATTCGATGTCAACATAATCGTCTTCGATGACCGGAATTACGCGGTTTACCAACGGTACAATGACCTGTTTGCCTTTCAGCCAATGGTTCTTCGGGTCGTTCGGGTTGATACACATAGCCGTATCGCCCATGATGGTTTCCGGACGTGTCGTTGCTACTACGGCATAGCGGCGCCCCTGTTCATCACGGTGTACCACTTCGCCTTCTGCTCCGGTTTCACCGCTCATATCGTCGTTGGCAACGTAATAGCGCAGGTAATACAGTTTACTGTGTTCTTCCTTATAGATCACTTCCTCGTCAGAAAGGGCAGTCAGGGCTTTCGGGTCCCAGTTGACCATACGAACGCCGCGGTAGATGAGCCCCTTGTTGTACAGGTCGACGAATACCTTGATGACACTGGCGCTACGTTTCTCGTCCATGGTGAAAGCGGTGCGGTCCCAGTCGCAGGATGCTCCCAGGCGGCGCAGCTGCTTCAGAATGATTCCACCGTGTTCTTCTGTCCAGGCCCAGGCATGTTTCAGGAATTCTTCGCGGGTCAGGTCTGTCTTCTTGATACCTTGCTGTGCCAGTTTGTTCACCACCTTTGCTTCGGTAGCGATGGAGGCGTGGTCGGTACCCGGTACCCAGCAGGCGTTCTTGCCCATCATGCGGGCACGGCGTACCAGAATATCTTGGATGGTATTGTTAAGCATGTGTCCCATGTGGAGAACTCCGGTCACGTTTGGCGGCGGGATGACGACGGTGTAAGGTTCACGTCCGTCGGGTTTAGAACTGAAAAGTTTGTTGTCCAGCCAATACTGGTACCATTTTCCCTCCACGTCAGCGGGATTGTACTTACTTGCTAATTCCATGGTGTATATCTTATTTTAAATGTTTCCGATTGTCGGTTGCAAAAATAATAAAAGTAGTTGGATTTTCAGACATCTTCGTCCTCATCGTCGAAATCGAATTCCAGATCGTCCAGGTATTCCGGTGTGAAGAAATCGTCCAGGTCACGCCGGTCTTTCTTGGTCGGACGTCCGGTACCGCGGGCACGGTCGATGAAACCGCTGATCCGGTTCATTTCCAACAGTTCATATTGGTCGGGGGTGGTCACGTTCTCCATGACTTCGGGCACCAGTTTGGCTCCCACACGCTTTTCGATAGCCTGCAATACCTTGAAAGAGTAGGTGACAGGCGGTTTCCGTACCTGGATGGTGTCGCCCGCCTTGATCATGCGGGCCGGTTTAGCCTGTGCGCCGTTGATGCTGATACGGCCTTTCTTACAGGCTTCGGCTGCAATGGTACGAGTCTTGAAGATACGTGCAGCCCATAACCACTTGTCTATTCTAGCTTCAGCCATACTTATTTGTTGTTGTATTGGTTCATGGTGAGGTTCAGGCCTGCCAGACAGAAACTCTTGATGATTTCGCCTGCCAGTTCCAGCCGTTCGGGCATCTGTTTCCGGTCTTCTTCATCGAAGTTCCCCAGCACGTAATCCACTTGGGCACCCTTGGGAAAGTCGTTGCCGATTCCGAAACGCAGGCGGGCGTAGTTCTGAGTGCCTAACGTGGCCGCGATGTGCTTCAGTCCGTTGTGTCCGGCGTCACTGCCTTTCCCTTTCAGACGGAGGCTTCCGAACGGCAATGCCAGATCGTCCACGACTACCAGTACATTCTCCAACGGAATCTTTTCCTGCTGCATCCAGTATCTGACTGCATTTCCGCTCAGGTTCATGTAGGTGGAAGGCTTAAGCAGGATGAGCTGTCTGCCTTTTACCGAAAGGGTAGTGGTGGCTCCGTAACGGCCATCCTTAAAAACAATATTGGACGCCTTAGCTAGGGCGTCCAATACCATAAATCCTATATTATGACGGGTTTCACGGTACTCGTCGCCGATATTCCCCAGTCCTACTATCAAATATTTCATTGAAAGGATTTTGAAAACTCAGGTTAGATTCAGATTATTTACCTGCAGCAGCCTGAGCACCACGAGCGGCACGAGTCAATTTAACGGCACATACCACAGCTTCTTTTGCGTTCAGCAGTTCCAGACCTTCGTAGTTCAGTTCGCCTACCTTGATAGTCTTACCCAGACCCAGGTTAGTTACATTGACAACCAGACGTTCCGGAATAACATTGTACAAAGCTTTCACTTTCAGCTTACGGATCTGAAGAGCCAATTTACCACCGGCTTTCACACCTTCAGCCAGACCTTCCAACTGAACAGGAACTTCCATTACGATAGGCTTAGCTTCGTCAATCTGGTAGAAGTCTACGTGAAGAATCTTGTCTGTTACAGGGTGGAACTGGATATCTTTCATGATAGCGTTCACGATTTTGCCATCGATGTTCAAGTCTACTACATAGATGTGCGGTGTGTATACCAGGTTACGCAGACCATCTGTTGTTACAGTGAAGTGAGTAGCAACCGGATTTCCGTTTTCATCTTTCTGTACACCATATAATACGCAAGGTACGATGTCGTTGTTACGCAGTTCACGGGTAGCTTTCTTACCAGTTTCAGTTCTTAAAGAACCTTTGATTTCGATTGATTTCATGTTTTTGATTTTTTTGTGTTACTCTAAATTAAGTATTTTCTTGTGCTTAATTCGCCATCACACGATGTGGTATATCACACGATGAGCTTAAAAAAGCGGTGCAAAGGTAAGGCTTTTGCGGGAATTGTGCAAATTTGTGCCGAATTTTTATTCATGGGGTAATCAATATCTGATTGAATGCTTGTCCGGTAGGTCCGATTCTCCATCAGAGGCATATCTTCCTTTGGGTGAAAGGTTTTCGCTCCGGTGCTTCCTGTCGGCACTGCACAGGCTTGACGGCCCATCAGGCAGTCCTGTCGCTTGGGGTGGGGTTAGAAGTCAATGTCTATTTTAATTTCTCCGGTATTCAACTCCTGCGGTTCGGGATGTCCGTCGTCTGTCGGGTCGTCTGCGGATAACCCTTGTTTGTCTTCTATGTAGTTGATTACTTGTTGTAGTCCGTGTATGAACTTGTCGAAATCTTCTTTGTACAAGAAAATCTTGTGTTTCTCGAAACTGACTTGTGGATTTTCTCCTTCTCCGGCAACTACCTTTTTACTCTCTGTGATAGCTACATACATTTCGTCTTTCCGGCTTTTCTTGACATCCAGGTAATAGATGCGTTTTCCGGCTTTCACGGCTTTTGAGAAAAGGATCTCTTTGTCGCTGTTCTCTGTAGTGTTTTTCTTCTTTAAATTTTCCATAACCTTAGCCTTGAGTTCTTTAATCGCGCTTCAAAATTGACTATTTTTTTTATATGAACAAAAAAATGAGGCTTTAAAAAACGCTTTTCCATAAAAAAAAGAAAAAAAAGTGTTGTGGTATAGGGTATTTGAATGAAAATATATATTTTTGCAGCCTAAAAGTTATATTTAAAAAAGTATGATTAACAGAGTTCTCATTCGTCTGAAGATAGTTCAGATAATCTATGCTTATTATCAGAACGGTGGTAAAAACTTGGATACTGCAGAAAAGGAGTTGTTCTTCAGCCTTTCCAAGGCATACGATTTGTACAACTATCTCTTGCTCTTGATGGTGGAAGTTACACGTTATGCACACAAGCGCCTGGATGCAGGTAAACACAAGCTGGTTCCTACCAAAGAAGATTTGTCTCCAAACACTAAATTTGTTGATAACCGGTTCATTGCCCAGCTGGAAGTGAATAAGCAATTGAATGATTTCTCGAACTCCCAGAAAAAAACGTGGGAGAACGAAGGCGATTTCATCAAGAATCTGTGCGAACAGATCATGCAGAGCGATATATATAAGGAATATATGGCGAGTGAAACCTCTTCTTATGAAGAAGACCGTGAAGTATGGCGTAAAATCTACAAGAAGATTATTTTCAATAACCCGGCTTTGGATGAAGTCTTGGAAGACCAGAGTCTGTATTGGAACGATGACAAGGAAATTGTCGACACTTTTGTCTTGAAGACCATCAAGCGTTTCGATCCGGCAAACGGAGAGAATCAGGAACTTCTTCCGGAATTCAAGGACGAGGAGGACCAGGATTTCGCACGTCGTCTGTTCCGCCGTTCTATTCTGAATGCGGATTATTACCGTCATCTGATCAGTGAAAACTCCAGAAACTGGGATTTGGACCGCGTAGCCCTGATGGATGTCATCATCATGCAGATAGCTTTGGCTGAAATCCTGAGCTTCCCGAATATACCGGTCAATGTTTCATTGAACGAATATGTAGAGATAGCCAAGTTGTACAGTACACCGAAAAGCGGTGGATTTATCAACGGTACATTGGATGGAATTGTTAATCAATTGAAAAAGGAAAACAAGCTGACAAAAAATTAATATCTTTGTCCAGCTATTAAAATAATAATCAAGATAACGTATGAATTTGTTAACTATTGTGTTACAGCAAGCGGGAGCCGGAGCTGACTACTCCTTCCTGATTATGATGGTAGCCATCTTTGCTATCATGTACTTCTTTATGATTCGTCCTCAGAACAAAAAGCGTAAAGAAATCGAGAACTTCCGTAAAGGACTGGAAGTAGGTCAGTCTGTCGTAACAGCTGGTGGTATCTATGGAAAAATCAAGGAAATAGAAGATAGTACAGTGATTGTTGAAATTGCTTCGGGCGTAAAGATCAAGGTAGATAAGAACTCTATCTATGCCGATGCTCAGGCCCAGGCCCAATCTCAGGCTAAATAACAACGATTTAAAAAGACTGTTCGATGTGAAGAACATTAAGAAATATTATATCCCTCTTCTACGGAAAATCAGAAACTTCCTGCTCAGTGACAAGTGCCGGGAGTTTCTGTTTTTTTTGTTTTTCGTATTCATTTCTTTCTGTTTCTGGCTGTTGCAGATACTGAATGAAACCTATCAGACCGAATTCAAGATTCCGTTGCGTCTGAAGAATGTTCCCAAAGAGGTTGTACTGACTTCCGATATCCCGTCGGAAATCCGGGTGAAGGTAGAGGACCGTGGAACAATTCTGCTCAACTATATGTTGGGAAGAACTTTCTTCCCGGCAACCTTTGATTTCGCTGATTATGAAAACAAAGGTACCCGTGTGGTGATACCTGCTTCGGAACTCTCCAAGAAAATTGCTACTCAGCTGAATGGAACTACACGCATCCTGGCCATCCGCCCGGATACGGTGGATTTTATCTATACGCGCGGTACGGCCATGAAAGTGCCTGTTGCGGTGAATAAGGAAGTGACGACCGGCAGACAGTATTACGTGTCCGATGTGAAATGTCAGCCGGATTCGGTGACGGTCTATGCGCCAGAAGAAGTCCTGAAGAATGTCCTGACTGCTTATACGCAACCTATCGACCTGAAGGATATTACTGATACGGTAGTGAAGCATGTACCGTTGCAGACGATACGGGGTATCAAGTATGTGCCATCCTCGGTAGAGGTTGCCGTTTGCGTGGATATGTATTCTGAAAAGACGGTTGAAGTGCCGGTGGTAGGGTTCGATTTCCCGAAAGGCAAAGTCCTCCGTACTTTCCCTTCGAAGGTGCAGGTTACTTTTCAGGTAGGTCTTGCCAATTTTAAGTCGATTACGGCGAATGATTTTCTGGTGGGGGTTGCTTATCCGGACCTGCAGAAGGAATCGGGCGACAAGGCGACTGTCATCTTGCGGGCTACACCTGAACATGTCAGCCATATCCGTATTTCGCCGGCTACCATCGATTACCTGATAGAGGAACAGACCGTTTTACCAAAGGATTCGTTGGCTCATGATTAGGATAGGGATTACAGGTGGTATAGGCAGCGGAAAGACGTATGTTTCCCATCTGCTTCAGAGTTTGGGAGTACCCGTTTATGACTCCGATTCACGTGCCAAACAGTTGACGGTGGCCGATGCGGGTATCCGGCAAGGTTTGATGGCTTTGTTGGGCGAACAGGTTTACCGGCACAGTAAGCTCAATAAGGACTTGTTGGCTTCTTATTTGTTTGCGAGCCGCGAAAACGCTGATCGGGTGAATGCGGTGATTCACCCGGTGGTTTTTCGGGATTTCGACCGTTGGTGTGAACAGGCGGGGACTGAACTGGTGGGATTGGAGAGCGCCATCCTTTTCGAGTCAGGATTCGATAGGCATACGGACTATGTATGTGTCGTTTCGGCACCGCTGGAGCTGAGAATTCAGCGTACAATGGAGCGTGACGGACGTGACCGTGCTGCCGTTGAAGCCCGTATCCAGGCACAGATGGATGAACGGGAGCGGGAGGAACGGGCCGATTATGTGATTGTGAACGATGGCATTTGTCCGCTGTTACCGCAATTGGAAAAGATGCTTCAAGCACTCAAGGCAAGAAAAAATGCCTGATAGTTTGTGTATGTCATAACGGAGTTGTATTTTTGTTGGCAATTAGTTAATTTTCAAAATTTAGTAACTGAAAATATTATGTTGAAGACAATTTTGGCAATCTCGGGAAAACCGGGTTTGTATAAGCTGATTTCACAGGCTAAAAATATGTTGATTGTAGAGACCGTTTCGGCTGAAAAGAAACGTGTTCCTGTGTATGCTAGCGATAAGGTGATTTCTTTGGGCGATATCGCCATGTATACTGATGCGGAAGAAGTTCCCTTGGCTGAGGTGTTGGAAGCTGTGAAAAAGAAAGAGAACGGTGCTGTGGCTTCGTTGGATTACAAGAAAGCTTCTCAGCAGGAGCTGGTGGATTTTATGGCAGCAGTGTTGCCTAACTTCGATCGCGACCGTGTACATACAAGTGATATCAAGAAACTGATTCAGTGGTATAACATTCTGGTAAATGCCGGTGAAACCGATTTCGTAGAATCGGCTGAATAATCAGACCATATTATTAGGAAATGAAGGAGGACTCTGTCTAAACGGGGTTCTCCTTTTCTTTTTTGATGGAATCCAAAACCTTTTAGAACTCGGATTGTTTTATATAGTGACTTGACTAAACTATTCTTAAATAATAATTGAGTATGAAAAAAGGTTTTTTTCTGGGGTTGCTCCTGACGGCTGCATCCCTGCATGTAAATGCACAGGCCCTTATGGGAACTAATTTCTTCGACAACTGGTATGTTGGCTTGAATGGTGGTGGTATTACACCGACAACTCACGCCCCTTTTTGGAAGAGTATGCGTGGTATTACCGGTCTGGAAATTGGTAAGCAGGTGTCTCCGGTGTTGGGGTTCTCGTTGCAGGGACTTACGGGTATTAATACAACGAAGAGTAAAACAGCTTTCGATGACCTGAATATCTCGTTCAACGGTAAGATGAACTTGAATAACCTGTTTGGAGGCTATAACGGTGTTCCGCGTCTGTTCGAAGTAGAAGCCGTGGCAGGTGTAGGTTATGGACATAACTTCCAGAGTCAGGCAGTGGGCGATGAACGGAATTATATCACTACCCGTTTCGGTTCCAGCTTGAACTTTAATTTGGGTGAATCAAAGGCTGTAACCCTCAGTTTGAAACCGGCTATCGTTTACCGTCTGGATGGAGACCGTCCGCAGGCGTTGAATGTGAACCGCTCTAAGATTGAATTGTTGGCGGGAGTGACTTATCACTTCGGCAATAGTAACGGTGAACACTACATGACATTGGTTGAACCGATGGATCCGCTGGCGATAGAGGCGGTGAACGACAAGGTAAACCAGTTGCGCGGAGAAATTCAGGTACGTGACCAGGCTTTGGCCGAAGGTGCGGCTGTTATCCAGCAGTTGCAGACACAGCTTCAGAATTGTCAGAACAACCAGCCTGAGGAAGTGGCTATGGTGGTAGAACAGACACAGGTACGCTCATTGGAATCAATGGTGACATTCAACCTGGGAAGCTCTGTCATCCCGAATTCACAGATTCCTAATGTGGAACGCATCGGCATCTACATGAAGAATCATCCGGCCAGCACAGTGGTCATTAAAGGATATGCGTCTCCGGACGGTAATTTGGAATTCAATCAGAAATTAGCTCAGGCACGTGCTGAATCTGTCAAGGCTATGTTGATGAAGAAGTACAATATCTCTGCCGACCGCATCACGGCTAAAGGTGAGGGTATTACAGATATGTTCTCAGAACCGGCATGGAATCGTGTGAGTATCGCAACACTGAATGAAAACAACAACTAAGCTAGTCTTTTTTCGCAAAACAACTAAACTGTTTTGATGGAGCCTGTGAAGGTGTAGTAATTGTTTGAAGGGTGCATCGTTTGTGCGGTGCATCCTTTTTTTCATGCCTTTTTAAGGAGAATCGTAGCGTATGTCTAAGTTTTCGGATACTTAAACGGGGCATGATGGGAGGAAAAAGGTAGATATTGGATATAAAAAAAAGATGTCTGTTCAGACATCTCTCGGAGAGCGGAAGACGGGACTCAAACCCGCGACCCTCAGCTTGGAAGGCTAATGCTCTATCAACTGAGCTACTTCCGCAATTTTTGTGGGCAAAGATGGATTCGAACCACCGAAGTCGAAAGACAGCAGATTTACAGTCTGCCCCATTTGGCCACTCTGGTATTTGCCCATTCGCTTTCGAAAAACTTTTTGATTGACTTCGTTTCTCAATTGCGATGCAAAGGTACGATTATTTTTTTAATTTGCAAATAAAATCGATCATTTTTATTGCTGTAACTGCACATTCGTCTCCTTTGTTTCCTAATTTACCTCCGGCACGATCTTCTGCCTGCTGCATGTTATTGGTGGTAATTAGTCCATAAATGACTGGTACGTCGGAAGTTGCGTTTAACTGGGCAATACCTTGCGTAGTCCCGGCGCATACATAATCGAAATGTGGAGTATCTCCGCGTACTACACAGCCAATGGCGATGACTGCATCCACTTTTCCGCTTTTAATCATCTGTGCCGATCCGAAAGTCAGTTCAAAGCTTCCGGGTACAGTCTGTACCAGGATATTTTCTTCTTTTGCGCCATGCTTTTTCAGTGTATTTACAGCACCTTCCAGCAGTGCGCCTGTAATGTTACTGTTCCATTCGGATACTACGATACCGAAACGCATAGCCGATGCGTCAGGTACGGAATTGAAATCGTAATCAGAAAGATTGTGATACGCTGTTGCCATATGAGATTTAGTGTTTAAGATAAATATGATAAAAAAGAAACGGATTCCACATAGCCACAACGACGGTTGGCCGTGTGAACTGTGAAATCCGTTCTTCCTAATTATTATGGATAAATTATTTCGATTTATTTGGAAGCACGCTCGATGTATTTATCGATGTCCATAGCTTGGTAAGAATTGGCATATTTGTTCTTTACCTGTTTGTAAGCTTCTACGGCTTCGGTATTCTTGCCTTGTTTTTCCAGAATCTGTCCGGCCTGAATCAGGTAAACAGGACTCAGTGAAGTGCTGTTTGCACGGTCGGCAGCCTTCAAGAGGGTAGCGGCAGCTTTGTCCAGCTGACCCATGTGCGCGTAGCAGTTACCCAAAGTACCCAGTATGGCCGGAGAAACCAATTGGTCGTCTGCGCTGAACTGATTCAGGTATTTGCTGGCTTCTTCGTATTTGCCCAACTGTGCATAACAGATTCCTGCATAGGCGTTGGCCAGGTTACCAGCTTTAGTTCCACTGAATTCATCAGCTATTTTGATAAAACCGTCAAATCCTTGTTTGTCTCCGTTCAGGGCAGTTTCGTATTCGTCTGAACCAAAATATTGTTCACCCTTGAATAGTGCTTCAGAAGCTTTCTGTTCGTTAGGGGCTGAGATGAAATGTTTGTACCCCAAGAAGCCACATACGATAACTACTACGGCGATGACTGCTCCCAGCAACACATTCTTGTTCTTTAAGAGGAATGCTTCTGAAGATACCAGTGCTTCATCCACATTCAATGAATCATGAGTTTGATTTTTTCCTGTCATTTTTATTTTTGTTTTTTATATTTTCTGATAAGGCGATATTTCGGACAGCAAAAGTAAGGCATTTATACGTATTAATGAAATTTGTGGGCATGTTTTTTTACCTATCTTCCTTTTATTGCTATTTTTGTGCGTAAAATACGAAATCATTATGTGGCTGAAACGCATCTCCATCTTAAATTATAAGAACTTGGAACAAGCTGAACTTTCGTTTTCCCGGAAGATGAATTGCATTATCGGTAAAAACGGGATGGGAAAGACCAACTTGTTGGACGCCGTCTATTACCTGTCATTCTGCAAAAGTGCGACGAATCCCATCGACTCGCAGAACATCCGTCATGATCAGGACTTTTTTGTTATTCAGGGATTTTATGAAACTGATACACAGGAACCCGAAGAGGTGTATTGTGGGTTGAAACGGAAACAGAAGAAACAGTTTAAGCGGAATAAGAAGGAGTATACCCGTTTGTCCGACCATATCGGATTCATTCCTCTGGTTCTGGTATCGCCGGCTGATTCTTTGCTGATAGCCGGCGGGAGTGAAGAACGCCGTCGTTTTATGGATGTCGTGATTTCGCAGTTCGACCGCGAATACCTGGAGGCGCTTATTCGTTATAACAAGGCGTTGATGCAGCGGAATACCTTGTTGAAATCGGATATTGAACCCGAGGAGGAATTGATGGCGGTATGGGAGGAGATGATGGCTACAGCCGGTACTGTCGTCTATCAGAAACGGAAAGCCTTCATCGATGAATTCATCCCGGTTTTCCAGTCTTATTATGCCTATATCTCGCAGGATAGAGAGGAGGTAAGCCTGGCTTACGAATCGCATGCGGCGCAGGGAGATTTGTTACAGTTGATTCAGGAGAGCCGGCAGCGTGACCGTATTATGGGGTATTCTTTGAAAGGTGTGCATAAGGACGATCTGGTCATGCAGCTTGGTGAGTTTCCTATTAAGCGTGAAGGGTCACAAGGGCAGAACAAGACTTATCTGATTGCCTTGAAGTTGGCGCAGTTCGAATTCCTGAAGAGGACGGGTAGTCAGACTACTCCTTTGGTCCTGCTGGATGATATCTTCGATAAACTGGATGCGTCACGGGTTGAGCAGATTGTGAAACTGGTGGCGGGAGACAATTTCGGTCAGATCTTTATAACGGATACTAACCGTGACCACCTGGATAAAATCCTGAAGAAAATAGATGGAGACTATAAACTCTTCGAGGTGGAGGGTGGAATGGTAACGGAACGGAAGGAGGAAGCTCATGAAGCGGAATAATACTGAACAGGTAGGCGATGTTATTCGTCAGTTGTTACGTCAAGAAGGATTGGAAACTCCGTTGAATGAGTATCGGTTGGTAGAGTCTTGGAAAGATGTGGTAGGTCCTTCTATTTACAAATATACTACTAATCTGTATATTAAGAATCAGGTTCTGTACGTGCATCTCTCTTCGTCGGTTCTTCGTCAGGAACTGATGATGGGAAGAGAGATGCTGGTACGGAATCTGAACGCGCATGTCGGTGCGCAGGTTATAGTGAATATCGTTTTTCGCTGATGCACCCTTCTTGGGTCCAGACTTCATCCATCGGGCGGTCGAAGGATTCTGTCGGAATCTCCGGAAGGACTTGAAAAGAGAAGCAGACACCGATATTATAGCTTTGTAATTTCGGGAGCAGACGGTCATAATAGCCCTTTCCTCTTCCCAGGCGGTTTCCATGCTTGTCGAAGCCTACCCCTGGAATGATGGCTACATCGATGCTGGAGAAATCTGTTACGATTTCTCCAGTCGGTTCATCAATGCCGAAGCTTCCTTTCTTTAAATCGGTCTTCCCCGAATACCTCCGCAGTTCCAGTTCGTCGCCTGTCACTACCGGAAGCACCACTTGTTTTTCCTGGCTGATACGTTCCACAAATTCATGAGTCCGTACCTCATCGGGCAGTGAGTAGTAGAGTAGGACCGTCTGGGCCTCCCTGAACCGCGGATGGTCTATCAGCTTGTCAAGCAAGCTGGTAGACCACGTCGTAAGTTGAAGTGGGGAGTATTGTTTTTTCTGCTGTTTTATCCAATTGCGCAACTGTCTTTTCATCGTTCTTAGGATTGTTGGCCGGTGATGGGGCTTCGGGGAATGATTTTCCTTCTTTCAATACTTCCAGTGCTTTTTGTACAGTCTTGTCACTCTTGTTCAAGTATTGGATATATGCCTCCATACCAAGCATATTGTAGATGATATTGCCGTAGAGGGCGGTTTCGAACAGTTTTTTCGATTTCAGCATCATCAGGTTGCGTCGTTTCAACCCTTTCTTTTCGGCCCAGGTAGCAAATTTGTCCAGTACATTCTGTGTCTTCAGGTAGCTTTCCAGTTTGTCCGGAGTTTCAAATTCCGACAGTTTGTTCCTGTTCTGGTCCGTATATTCGAATGTATAGCGGATAATCATTCCCCGGTTGGCTGCCATGCGGAAATAGCTGGTCATACCTGTCGTATCCTGTGGAACGAAGATATCCGGCATGATACCTCCACCTCCGTATACAGTACGTCCCAGACGGGTATGATAGATTTCTTCGGTATTCTGTTTGATGCTGTCGGCAGAGAAGAATTCCCCGTGTTCATAGCGGGTAAGCAGGTCCAGTTCATATTCTTCACCCTTTCCTTTTTCGTAAGGTTTCTGGATGCATCTTCCCGAAGGGGTATAATAGCGGGCGATAGTCAGCCGGATGGCCGAACCGTCGCTGAATTCGATGGGCTGCTGTACAAGTCCCTTTCCGAACGAGCGGCGTCCGATGATGGTTCCACGGTCATTGTCCTGTATGGCTCCGGCAAAGATTTCGCTGGCTGAAGCCGAACCTTCGTCTACCAGTACCACCAGCGGCATTTTCTGGCTGCTTCCCGTTCCGTTCGAGTTATAGTCTTCCCGTGGCGATTTACGTCCCTGGGTGTAGACAATGAGGCGGTTGTTCGGCAGGAACTCGTTGACCATCTGGATGGCTGCTGCCATGTATCCTCCTGTGTTTCCACGCAGGTCCATGATGATACCTTCACAGTCGGCCTGGTTCAATTGTGCCAGGGCTATCAGCAGTTCGGTATAGGTCGTTTCGCCGAATTTGTTGGCCTTGATATACCCGAACTTCTCATCAATCATGTAGGCGGCATCGATGCTTTTTACAGGGATGTCTCCACGTACGACGGTAAACTGCAGAATATCTTTTTCTCCCTGACGGAAGATACCCAGTTTGACTTTGCTTCCTTTTTTACCTTTCAGCCGTTTCATGGCTTCGTTGTTGGTTACTATCTTACCGACAAAAGCGGAATCATCGACCGAGACGATACGGTCACCGGCCATCAGGCCGACTTTTTCAGAGGGACCTCCCTGGATGACACTGTTGATGTGGATGGTATCATCCTGGATGGTAAACTGGATACCGATACCGCTGAAGCTGCCTTTCAGATCTGCGCTGACTTCTTCCATATCTTTGGCGGGGATATACGAGGAATGCGGATCCAATTCCGATAGTATCAGTGGCATGGCCTGTTCTACCAGGTCATTCATCTTTACCGTATCTACATACTGGTCATCGATGATTCTCAACAGGGCATTCAGCTTGTTGGAGGAAGTGTTGATGATACCCAGTTTGTTTCCGGAAAAGTGATTGGCGTAGAATGTACCGATTAGGATTCCTGCTACCAGGCAGACGGCAATCAGTATCGGCATTAAACGGTTTCTGTTACTTTTCATTGCTCTTCTCTTCGTTTGGATTGATATATACTGTTTCTATGTTCGCTTTTTCCAGCAGACGTAATCCGTCTTCCAGGCGATATTTTTCTCCGTAGACTACTCTTTTTATACCTGCCTGGATGATAAGCTTGGCACATTCGATGCAAGGCGAGGCGGTGACGTACAGTGTTGCCCCTTCGCTACTGTTGCTGGAACGGGCTATTTTGGTAATTGCATTGGCCTCGGCATGCAGTACGTATGGGTGTGTGAGGTTGTTTTCATCCTCGCATACGTTTTTGAAACCGGAAGGTGTTCCGTTATATCCGTCGGAGATAATCATTTTGTTCTTTACAATCAGAGCACCTACTTTCCGCCGTTGGCAGTAGGAGTTTTCTGCCCAGATTTCTGCCATCCGCATGTAGCGTTTGTCCAACAGTTCCTGTTTCTTTTCTTGTGTTTCCATGTGATTAGTCATTGTTATGCATTAGCTGGATATACGAAGTCCGTGATTCAGGAGCCAGCTGCAGGGTGCGGCTGTCTCCTTTGTAATATTTCACTTGTTTCAACCTTTCGATGAATTCTTTGCTGGTTCCGTTGGGCGAAACGGTTGTTTTTACCTGTGTGATGGAAATCGTGCGGGTGGAAGCATCACCCTGCCATCTGGCGGTAAATTCACCGTCGGTTAATACTCCTTTGACGCTTCCGTCGTCATTGAACGTGATGGAAATCCAGTTCTTGCCTGTCTCCGGTTTGGTAATGATCGGAGTATCTCCGTGGCTGTTGGTTGATTCCCAGTTCTTGGTTTCGAAGAAGTTGACCAGAGACCACTGGCCGCTACAGAAGATTTCTTCAATGTTGTCTTCCTGGTTGCATCCTCCTAAAAAGAGAGTTGCCAGTAGCAGGGTATACAGTCTGATAGATTGTAGGAATACTTTCATCGTTTTATATCGTTTCTTTTTAATAATGCGTCAATAGTGGGTTCCTGTCCACGGAAACGTTTGTAGAGCGTCATCGGGTGTTCTGTTCCACCTTTCGACAGGATGTTTTCTCTGAATGAACGGGCTACGTCGGTATTGAAGATTCCTTTTTCCTTGAATACCGAGAAAGCGTCTGCGTCCAGTACTTCCGCCCATTTGTAGCTGTAGTAACCGGCGGAATAGCCTCCCGACATAATATGGCCGAACTGAACACTCATACAGGTTTCCTCCGGTTGGGGCAGTACCTGGGCTTTCTTCCAGGCAGCTTTTTCATAAGCTTTAACGTCGCCTTCGAACAGAGTCTGTCTTGTATACCAGGCCATGTCCAGCAGGCCGAAGCTGATCTGGCGCAGACAAGCGTATGCCACATTGAAGTTGGAGGCGTCGATAATCCGTTGGATGAGTGTTTCCGGAATCGGTTCTCCGGTCTGGTAATGCCGGGCAAACGTGTTCAGGAATTCTTTTTCTGTCGCAAAGTTCTCCATAATCTGCGAAGGGAGTTCCACAAAGTCCCAGTAGACATTGGTGCCGCTCATACATTGGAAGCGGGTGTTGGCGAATATACCGTGCAGAGCATGGCCGAATTCGTGTAGGAAAGTGTTCACTTCCGAGAAAGTCAGCAGTGCCGGCTTTTCAGCAGTAGGTTTCGTGAAGTTCATGGTTACGGAAACATGTGGTCGGCTGTTGGTTCCGTCACTATCTATCCATTGTTCCTTGTAGCTGGTCATCCAGGCACCTGAACGTTTTCCGGCACGAGGATGGAAATCGGTATAGAGTACAGCCAGATAACTTCCGTCACGGTCGAACACTTCGTAGGCCTGTACATCCGGGTGATAAACAGGGATGTCCTTGTTCTCTTTGAAGGTGATGCCGTACAGTTTAGTAGCAAGCCCGAATACTCCCTGTTTTACCTGCTCCAGTTCGAAGTAGGGGCGTAGTTCTTCTTCGTTCAAGGCATATTTCTGTTCTTTCAGCATTTCTGCGTAGTAGGAGAAATCCCAGGGCATCAGCTGGAAATCTGTCCCTTCCTGCTTGCAGGCCAGTTGCTTGATTTCCTCCACTTCCTGCAGGGCTTTCGGGGTATAGGCCTCCAGCAGGTCGTTCAGCAGCTTGTATACATGGGTGCTGTCCTCGGCCATGCGTTTACGGAGTACATAATCCGCATAATCGGTGAATCCCAACAGTTGGGCTATCTGCATACGCAGGTTCACCAGTTTCTTCACGATTTCTTCGTTGTTGAATTCATCGTCGTGGGTACACTGGGTATTATAGGCCAGATACAGTTGTTTCCGCAAGTCACGGCGTTTGCTGTATTTCATGAAAGGTACATAGCTGGGAGCCTGGAGTGTGATGACCCATCCTTCTTTCCCTTTCTCTTTGGCTGTCAGAGCGGCTGCTTCCCGTGTGCTTTCCGGTAGTCCTTCCAGGTCTGCTTCGTCGGTCAGTACCAGTTCGTACTTGTTGGTTTCTTTCAGGTGATTCTGCGAGAATTTCAGGGTGAGCGAGCTGAGTTCCATGCTCAGGTTCCGGTATGTTTCCTTGTCTTTTTCAGACAGGTTGGCACCGTTCCGTTGGAATCCGTCGTATGTCTTTTCCAGCAGTCTCTGTTCTTCTTGGGTCAGGGTGAGCCGGTCTTTCTGCTGATAGACCTGTTTGATGCGGTCGAACAGCTTTTCGTTGAGGCTGATGTTGTTGGCGTGTTCAGAGAGTTCCGGCATCAGCTTTTCGGCTATCGCATCCAGTTCGTCGCAAGTTTCGGCACTCATCAGGTTGAAGAGGACGGTGGTTACCCGGTCCAGCAGTTTTCCGCTTTGTTCCAGCGCCAATACGGTGTTTTCGAATGTCGGTGCTTCCGGATTATCTATGATTTGCTGGATTTCTGCGTCTTCTGCTTCCATTCCCTTCCGGATGGCCGGTTCGTAGTCTTCCAGCCCGATGCGGTCGAAGGGGGTAGTATCATGGAGTGTATGGTACGGTTGTAATAAAGGATTTTCCATAACAGTTTATTTGCTTGCAAAAAAATGAAAAGGAGTCGGTCACTGGAGGCTGTTTTCTGTTTCTGCGGTTTCTTCTTCCGGAGAATCGTCGGATAGCTTCCGTTCTTTATAGGCTACCAGCCGGTTCAGGTCCGGAATGATGATTTTCTTCCGGCTCAGCTCTATCAGTTCCTGCTGTTGCAGTTCGTTGAGTACCTTCGATACATTGATACGGGTGTCGTCAATCAGTTCGGCCAGGTCCTCCATCTTGATGAACAATGTCTTCTGTCCGGTAGGCGATGTGCAGCGCAGTTGCAGGAAGTTGGTGATTTTGTCTATCGTTGAACCGATGTGCGAATTCCACAGTTTCTGGTAGGCCATCTGTGCCCGGTTGCTGAGGATGTTCAGCAGGTTCAGCTGGAAGATGGTATAATTGTTCAGTTGCGTCAATACGTATTTCTTGTCAATCATGACCGTATGTACTTCGGTCAGTGCCTGGTAGGAAGCGGTATAGGTCGTCATCATGCCGAACAGGGAATAAGGTTCAATGATGGTCGGGCTTTCCAGTTCTTCCTGGATGGTATATCCATGGACTTCGTCTGTCGATTCAGATTGGATTTGTCCCGATAGAATGAATACAAGGTGGTTGCACGGTTCGTTCTGCTTTATCAGGTAAGAGCCGGGCGTATATTTCTGAAAATGTAATTTGACTTTTTCCAGAATATTGGTAAAATCAGTCTTGCATAACCCTTGAAACAGGGGTAATTGCAACAACTTATCGTACATTGTGATTTCCATATGCCAATTAACTTTGTTAAAGAACTGTTTAACACACAAAGTTAGCGATAATTTCTTTTTTCTCAACGAATTTTTTCGTGGTTTTATCTTTTTTTGTTTATTCGTGTCCGATAGCAGGCTTTGGTATGTGGTTTTTAACTGAAAAAGATTATCTTTGCGTACGGATTTAAACTTAAACTTAGACTTATGGGTACTTTTAATTTTCAGGAGTTTTTGAGCGCATTCATCGTGCTGTTTGCGGTAATCGATATCATCGGTTCCATTCCTATCATTTTGGATTTGAAACAAAAGGGCCGTTCGGTCAATTCCATGAAGGCTACACTTATTGCTTTTGCCCTGCTCTTGGGATTCTTTTATGCCGGCGATATGATGCTCCGCCTGTTTCAGGTAGACATCGCTTCGTTTGCCGTAGCCGGTGCCTTTGTGATTTTCATGATGTCGCTCGAAATGATTCTGGATGTAGAGATTTTCAAGAATACCGGACCTATCAAGGAAGCTACCTTGGTTCCGTTGGTCTTTCCGTTACTGGCTGGAGCCGGTGCCTTTACCACCTTGCTGTCGTTACGTGCCGAGTATGCTCCTGTCAATATCGTACTGGCATTGATTCTGAATATGGTATGGGTATACATTGTACTTCGGATGACCGACCGTATTGAACGTGTGTTAGGAAAGGGAGGTATCTATGTTATCCGTAAGTTTTTCGGTATCATTCTGCTGGCTATCTCTGCCCGTCTGTTTACTGCCAACCTTACTTCTCTGATTGAACAGTTCCATAAGGCTGCCCAATAACGAAAAAACGGGCGGTGTCTTATTTCACCGTCCGTATTTCTCCGCTACCGATACACAAGTGTGCATCCTTGTCATAAATGACTCCGAATTGTCCCGGGGCAATTCCCTGCAGCTTTTCTTCACTTATAATCCGGTAACCTCCGGGAGTATTCATCAGTGTTCCTTTCTGGAAACAGTCTGTGTGGCGTATCTTGAAGCAGATTGGAGTCGCTGTATCCGTCCACGGATTTTCTGTGATGAAATGGAAATCTACCAGGCGGAATTCGTTTCCGTATTGCTTCTCGGTATCATAGCCCCGCGATACGTACAGGATGTTTCCCTCCGTATCTTTTTCTACGACAAACCATGGACCTCCACCCAGTCCCAGTCCTTTCCGCTGTCCGATGGTGTGGAACCAGAATCCTTTGTGGGTACCCAGTTGTCTGCCGGTTTCCAGTTCGATAATCTTTCCTTCTTTCTCTCCCAGAAAACGTCGGATGAAATCGTTGTAATTGATTTTACCGAGGAAACAGATGCCTTGGCTGTCCTTGCGTCTGGCGCTGGGGAGCTTGGCTTGTTCGGCTATCTCGCGGATTTCATGCTTCAGGTAACCTCCTAGCGGGAACCAGAGCTTGGAGACCTGCAGGTAATTGATTTGAGCCAGAAAATCGGTCTGGTCCTTTACCGGGTCTTTGGCGGTTGCCAACCATACTTTTCCATCGACTTCTTCGGTAGAGGCATAATGTCCGGTCACAATCTTGTCGTAGGCATATCCTGCTTTTTCTTCGAAACAGCCGAACTTGATGAGCTTGTTGCACATCACGTCCGGATTGGGGGTGAAGCCTTGTCTTACCTTGTCGATGGTATAGGCTACCACGTTTTCCCAATATTCTTTCTGCAAGTCGATGATGTCGAAGGAAAGTCCGTATTTCCGGGCGGTCGCTGTAGCCAGTTCGATGTCTTCTTCTGCCGTACAGCTCAATGATTCGTCGGTGTCCATACCTATCTTAATATAAAACAGGTCGGGTCTGTATCCTTGTTCGCACAGGAGGTATACCGCTACGGCACTGTCTACGCCTCCCGAAAGTAATGCTGCTATCTTCATATCGTTCTTTTTCCGGGGACAAAGATACCGTTCTTTCTATATCTGTGGAATACCTTAAATGTGGTATAGTCAGTGGAGTATCCGGATGTTTTTTCGTTAGAATATTAAGTTGATGGACTATAAAATAGGCTATGGCTGCGAATCTTATTTCTTGGTTTTTGGTTACTAAAACAAATAATGCTAAAATTAAGGTTATATCTTGGCTTTTAATCAACCATTTAAAATTTATTCTTGTAATCACATTTGGAATAAATCTTAAATGATTGATTTTATTTTCATTAGTTATATTATTCTTCCTCTTCTAATTTTAATCCTAATTGTTGAACAGATTCTTTCACTATTTTATAGATCTGTGCTGATTCGTCAAGTGGTTTAGAGGGAGTGGAACCAGCTTTAAAGCAAACCTCAATTTCCAAATTGTTTTGATTTAGTGGCACAATGAAACTAGAGAATAATTGAGTCCATTGGTCTACTGGAATCTTACCGGAAATTTTGATAGATTTAAAATGACGTACTGGTTGTGATGAAACATCATCCGGTTTATGCGGAGAATTATCTGGTGGTGTATGGGAATTGTTTTCTGATTTTGTCTTGTTATCTTCAGATTCCGTTTCTACCTTATCTTGAGGCATGACGTTCTTATCTATCAGCCAATATTGACGTTCAGTGACATCAAGGCCAAAGATGTTTTCACGATGATAGATACGTGAATAATTTCCTTCTTCTCCGAAAGCCACATTGAATTCACCGTTGTAGCAATATTTTTGGATGGTGCTGGTTACAGCATCTGCTCCTGTAATCATAGGTTTGTCATCATATTGCAGAAAGGCTTCATACAGTGTCGTTACATTAATAGGATTTTCGAGAGTAGGATACAAGCGGTTTGCTTTCAATGTTCCAATGCCAATCGAGCGTATCAACCATTCTTCTTCAATGATAGCTTCCATTAATTTGTCCGTAATTTGCGTCTGCATATCGCGGGCAAAGTCATGTAATTCCAAGGCTTCTAAACCATCGGTTGCAGAGTAACGCATAGCTATGTTATACACAGAAATCAACTGGGTATTAGCTTGTTCGTTTGCATCATTCTTCTTGTCAATAATATCCTTTTTTTGGTCTGTGTCCAATTGTCCGCTATATTCATGTTGTACTCTTTCACATGCTAAGTACTCTGTCAGTTTAGATTGTAATAACCCAAGCTGGCTTTCAGAGCAAGTCAGATAGAATATTGTATTCCGGAAAACGCGCTGTGTGCTTCCTTTTTTAGTAGCAATCTGTTCTACATAATTTTCAACTTTCTTGTTAATTGAGTTGATTTGGGTAGCATAGTCCGGACTTAATATGACTAAGGTCAATGTTTTCTGCTCGGGAACATCACCTGATGGGTTGATTAATATGCGCAGTTGTCCGTTGCTGTTTATTTGATTATTTAGACGTTTTAGTATTTCAGCTTTGACGTCGGCTGCTGATATTTCTGATTTGGCACTATTAATTAGAATATTAATGTTAGGCTTTGCTTGAAACCAATAAGTTTTGGCTCCAACATTGGTTGAATAAAGGTAATAAGCAACCTGCTCCAATTTGTTCAGGGCATTGTTGATTTCGCTATGCTGGAATGCAGATGGGCGAAGCATACAAAGTTTTAATTGTTCTATGTTTAATCCTTTGTTCTGCGATCCACCTATACTACTCATTAACAGTGTAGTGGCTATTCCTTGTGCCAAACTGTATTTACAGCTATTGCTTTGTGGGTCTTCGTTATCTATTTTATAAGCATTGCTTGAGGTGCCTATAATATCGGCATGCATCACCGTTTCCCATTGGCTGCCCATTAGGCTGGTGATAGTTCCTGTTAAAGTTGGTAAATTGGCAAGGTTGACATCTGAAGTGTGTATCAGAGCTTGTGACCCGCTTAAAGAACCGCGGCGACTCCATAAATCCTTGACAATGGAGGCTAACAAACGTAATACGCCTCGTGTGCGTTGAAAATGAGGGTCATTTCCCCATTTTAATCGGAACATATCTATTAGTTCGGGGTGGAATGGGTAAGCTTTACGCATTTTATTGATATACTCTATGCGGTCTGCTTCAGCTGGTAAGTCGGAACGTCGGTTGTGGTAGGTATTTTTGTACCGTGTCAGAACTTGTTCTATTGTATCTGGATTGCCGACATTTTCAAATAACCTACGGCGAACCACTTCGAATATTTCTTCATCATCTACTGGTTTGATACCAGTACCCACACGTACAATACGGTTCTCCAAAGAAGAGAGTATCTGTTGGCCAATTTCTGATGAAGCTACTTCTGTTGCACTGGCAGGAAGAGTGGCTATCAATACACATTGAGGCACTGCAGCGACTGATTCGGTCAGTGTTTGCAGAAAACTTACTGTTTGTGTATAAAGGGTGCCTTTACCTACCATTATTCCATTGGCTTTATTACAGTAATCAGCCAACTCATCAATCAGGATTAGAGAAGGTGTGTTTTGAGCCAGAATAGGCTTGAATATAGAAGAAGAAGGTGCTGTCCGACTTTCATCGTTGGCACTTACCTTATTGTAGCCTTCTGCTCCTCCTAATTGATAGGCTAATTCGCCCCATAGGGTATGAATGGTTATACCTTCTTCGGTAGTACGTCCTTGTGCGACATCGGTTGTGTTGTTGGTAAAGACGGCAACCTTTGCGTCATTGTATTCAGGGCGTATGTTTTCATTTAACAGATGGGCTGTATAAGCAGAATTTAATAATGAACGTCCAGCTTTGGCTATATGATATAATGAGATCAAGGTGTGGGTTTTACCACCACCAAATCCTGTTTGCAATGAGATGACTCGGTTCTCACTTTCTTCACCATTCAATGCACGAACCACCCGGTTGGCAATGTCCCGAAGTCCGGCAGTGATATAGGTTTTTTCGAAGAACATTGTCGGATTGTTATAAACTTCCTGTCCGATACCCAAGGCTACTTCTCCTAGATTGGCCGCGAAAACTGATTCATCTAGTACGCCATTACGAATGTCGTAATGGGGATATACGTTGGTGAACCATGCTGGAATAGGGGTATCTTCTCGCATGGTTACGACGCTAGTTTGCATTGGAGGAGCCATTGCTTGAACGGGTTGTGCCATAGGTTGTTCTTGATCCTTAATTTTGTCTATTTCACTGACCAGTTCATCCATTTTCATCAGTTTGGCCGCCTGTTTGATATAGAGATAGGCACCGTCTATTTCTTCGTTATCCAAAACTTGATAATGGTTACACTTGTTGCGGATATCTTTCAGTTCTTGCAGATAACTGATGAACCTATTTGCCTTATCCGGCGTCCCGAATTCTATACCTAGTTCTTGCTTAAAACCGAGTGCAAAATCCGTCAAGTTATTGTAATCAATTAGGTTGATGCATGATTGATTTTCACCTTGTGCTTTCAGAGCCTGATTCCAGGTGGCCCGTTTGGGAACTTTTAATCTGGAAAAATATAATCCTTCCCATGGCTCATTCGGAAAGTGTTGTTGCAGGAAGCCTACTACAAACGGACGCATGGCATCTAGAAAGATGCCGAGGACTTTATGTATCTTATCGTTCATATCTATAATTCTATTGGTATTGACAGGTTAATTAAATAATGTGCCTTGGGTGTAGGTCATGCTTTCTCCGCAATGCTGTATCAGGTCGGCCGAATTAGAAATGAGCTCCTGTACTTGTGTTAAGTCATCTCCTTCCGGCAGCAGTTCTTTCAAGGATGCCAACACACGCCAGAAAGGATTGTTGGCTTCTTTTCCTACTATATGTATGTGATGAAGGATTTTTCCACGGTCGCCATCACGCCAATTGGCCATGGCCCGGTGTACTTGGTCTATCAGCGGGTCACTGGCACTCATACCTAATTTTTCATTTACCGTTCGTTCGGCGTAAGTAGCCAGATGTTGTTTGTTGCCGGTACGGATAAGTAGATTGTGAGCAAAAATGTCACTGATGTTGACGCTCATTCCCACGCGGGCAAATTTGGCTGCATCGTCAAAGTCGGTATCTCCCATGCCGTTCATCTGCAACCAGCCAATATAGAAACGGGTATATTCATCTCCATCAAAACCACTGAGCAATGCGTTAAATGCCGCAGTCCGGGCTAATTCCAAAAGCTCACCTACAGTTACTTCGCTACCATCCGCTTTTTCCACTGTTTCGTATTTCCCAAATTCGCTGACAGCTTGTCCAAAGCAGGCTGTCAAGAGGTCTGCTCCTCGGAATCCCAATTCGTAGAGAGCATTGACTTCTTCTGTAACTTTGGTTTCAATAGCTCGTTTTACTCGTTTGAAGCTTTCAAATCCGTTACGTTCAGACGGACGACATGAAACGGTTACAGATGATTCTAGGGCAGCCCCAGCCAATCCTAAACTTCTATTGGCCATTTCTGTATCCATGGGCCAACTGCCGGTAATGTTCATTCTTGCTCTTAATATTGAATTGCAGAGCGTTGTCCAAGCTTCGGTGCTTTGATGGGCAAACATAATGCTGACAATCTCAGAAGTTTGGTATTCGATGGCATCAAAAATGGCCGTCAGTTTGTTTTCGAAATGTTTTTTGGCCTCTGTCTCACTGTTGTGATGATGGTGTTTCAATGCCGTACACTCTTCTGTCTTTGGGGTTTGGGGAGTAGCAAAGTTGATGGGGTAGATGTCTCCCAATGTGCGCTTCATCCATACATAAAAGAAGTCTGAGATATCCGCATAGGCTATGGCGTCATAATAGGGTGGGTCTGTTACGACAGCAGTCAGCGTTTTGGCAGCGAATTGTCCTTTTTCTCCACTGGAAGCATTTGCAAACAGTGCAGCAAAAGGACAATTACTTTCCGACTCGATGTAACGGGTTATCCACTCCAGTTGGTTGAGGGCACTACCCGAACTGTTGCAGAAAGGGTTGGATTCCGGGTAATCGAAAACCATGGCGATGGCTTGGCGGCTGAAAGGGGTTTGAATCCCCTCTCTAGCATTGTCCCATCTGCCTAATGAGGTATTTGCCACGGCTATACGGTCAAACCAGATGGCAAGGAAAGTGAGCAGAGCTTGGTGGTATTCGGATGTATTTATTTCAGACTTTAATTGAGATAGATTTTTAATGAGTGTAAATAGCATATACAATTGTCTACAGGAAAACATGTCACCGTAATTGTCAATTCCCCATCCAGGAGTATTGAAATTACGATTGTTTTCAACAGCCATCTTCTCATTGGGCTTATTTTCTATTGTCAAATGAGGCTGATAAGAATTGTCTTTATGTGGTGTGGCATAGTACTTACCACCGTTGGTTTCATAAATGACAGATAGAATTCGTTCGGAAGTTTTTTTATTTTTGAATTGTTGTTTAACCTGATCTACTGGTGTGATATTTCCGCAGCAGGGACAAGTCATGTTTCCTCGGTTATTCCATCCTGGCAAGGTTTTCTCGTCATAACTTCCTTCTTTTATTTCGAACTGAATATCAGTACCATGGATGATAGGATTCAGATACACCTTTTTCGATTTGGTATTCGCCAAATAAAACTGTTTTAGTAGAGGTACTTTTGCTCTACAAGAAGGATTAGAACACGTTGCTGTTCGTGCCCAATAATAGGCTATAGGTTTGTTTCCTTTTTCGTCCGCAGGATAAAGATGACCCACTTCGGCCTCAGTCATGGCTAGTAACTTTTTGGCATAATATTCTACATCAAAAGACAATCTGTTGGGTATTTCTACATTGCCTGTAGGCATTCCTCCAAAATTTTCGGTATACAACTTTACTCCTTCTTTGCCATATAAAGTCATAAATTCCTCGTGAGTGTAGGTGATAGGTTTTCCGTATTTTTGAGGAAACTCTACCGAACCTTTTTCAATGATATGCGCTACGGGGTTGATGTCGTTACCGAAAGAACGGCATCCCAAACGAGCTGCCTCCAAGGGTATGGCGCCACCACCGGCAAAAGGATCGAATACGCTGGGCATCCGGTTCTGGAATTTCTCGATAGCCTCTTGTAAGGCTGCTTCTTTGGCTGTTACCTCTGGAGAAGTGAGATGTCGGTTTGTCGTGTGATACAATGCAGTCTCAGCGTTCGTGATGGCTTTAGAAGCTTCATCAAATTCTACAGTCAAGTCTGTGTATGTGGCTTCAGGACGTAGTTCGGAATTGTGGGCTACCCATATCAGCAAACGAGCCAGACGAAGCACTGTAGGGTCATTTTTACTTTCCCATTTTATCAGGCATCCTTCTTGCACTTGGTCCTTGGAAGGAGTTGTTTTTCCGGCCAGCATATTTTTCTGGCAGGCAGGTGAAAATTTCCCGATAAACATCAACAGTCGGTTGCGAAGGTTGTCAGGCATCGGGTCATAGATAGATGTATAGGGAATATCTGGATAAGGGGCATAAAGCGGATTATTGGCCAGCAGGTCTTGCACGGCATCACAGAATGCTTGCGGACACTCAGGATCCAGCGGATCGGGTACCAGACTTGCAAATATTACCGCCCGGCATACAGGCAATGGCCGACGGGCCCACCACAGATGCAAGGTGGAAATATGTCCATGACGGATGGATTTGTCGCGTACACTTTCTGCCGAGATTTCCTTAATCGGCATGGCTACTTCTATGAGTTTCTTAGCTTTTGTCATAATTAATCTTCTATATCCGGAAGTTTACCAATCTTTGTTTCAAGTTCTTTTTTGTAGGCTTCATCAAAAGATTTGTTCTTCAGAAGGTTGTCAATGTCTGTTTTGTCAATGTCCTTTAAGTTGTTATAAAATGCGATGAAGCTGGTAACCATTGCATCAAAGTACGTTTTTACGATTTCTGTTACCTTATTCGGAAAATTCATTCCTCTCAGTTTTTGTTCATTGTCTGATTGGAAGACTTCTGTCATATTTTTCTGTAAAGTATCGAAATCTGTTTTCCGAGAAGCGTACATATATCCGGCCAAGTAATAGGTACTTTTTTTGAAGATAGGGAGTTTCCCCAGATACTTTGCATTATCTTGTTGGATTTGCTCTCTTATGGCATCGAGTATACCATTGGCAATGATAAATTTAAAACATAATTCATCCAGTTGTTTTTCATTCCCTTCTTCCAGCAAGTTGCTATTGAATATCTTATCATATTCGGCCTTTTGGAATACACGTGATTTGCCTAAACCGGAGCGTAATGAACGTGCCATGAAAAGGTAAACTGCTCTGTAAGCCAATGCTACATTGACCATGCTTATAATCATTTGATTACCCTGTATATTCTTGCCTTCTCCTTTTCGGTCATAAATGATGTTGAACTTTTTGAGGACCTCAGCAATGCGTATTTGTATAGGGTCATTAGCCATCAACGAATAACTTTTTACAGAATTCTGATTATTTGTTGCTTTGATGATATTCATTTTGAAGTCGGTCTGTGACGGATTAATTTCATAAATTCGCACCATAACATTGGCCGGCCTGAAATTGTCCCGCGTGTTTTCACCGTATTTTGCACTATATAACGCATTGACTGTCTGGCATCCATTGATAATCTGCATGTTCTCCAAGGTAAAAGTTTGCACATGTTTTGCTGCATTTGTGTTGCCAATGGCCAAGGAATCACAAATGATACTAATCCCGTTGTTCATATAAGGAAACCAAAGACTTTCACTGCTGGTAATGGTTGCAATGATATCCTTGTTGACATTTCCGCGGTCACCCAGGTATAATCTGATGTTTTCTGCATACAGTTGGTTGTGGTGATATTTATTCTGCAGTCGGATGAATTCATTGACATTGCACATCCCCACAATCACTTTCTTAGGTAATCCAAGACTTTCACGTTTGGAGTTATCTTCAAGGCGGTAAGAATACATTCCTTCATTAACTAGTTCCAGGGATTCACTTCCTACTTGGATTTTTCCTTCTCTGGCCAGTTCCAAAATTTCTTTCACTCCATATACCTGAATGGAAAATCCTAATAATTGCCGGTCTGCGTTGAAGCGGGCTAAGACATTATTTATTTCTTTTTCATTATTGCGATAGATACCTGTAGCATTGTTGATATAATGGCAATATACAATGATGCGACGATCTCTTCTTCCTTTCAGAAACTCATCACATTTTGTTTTTATTTCAGCTACTACTTCATTGTCCGAAGGTTCCTCCAGAAACTCCGGGTGTACAAAATTATTGTTTACAAAAGTCGCAAAATTGAGTAACTCCACGGGAGACGCACTTTTAGAATCGTTTGCGTATAGCTTGTATTGGAAAATATGAAGTTGTTTTACTTTTGAACTTTCGGTTTCAATAAGAGCATACGCATCAATTTGCAATTCAGAGCGTCCTGAAATACTTTTGTCGGTGATGACGAAATTTTCAAAGAAACCATCTTCTGAATAATCCATGACTAATGATGCAGACATGGCCATGTAAAGAATCTCGTTCGTTGCATTCTTCACTTCGGTGGAACTTTTTCCAGCCTCAATCTCAAAATGCTCATTAGTTCTTTTAAAGAAATCAAGTTCTTGTTGTAAGTCTTCACTGATATACATGATAGTCTTTTTTATTGTTCATATTTCTGTTGCCATTCTTTTAAAGGTAAGTAATATTGCACTCCTTTGGATACCTTTTCAAAGGTAAGACGAATGGCGGGGTTCTGTATTCTGTAAAGTTCAGGTGTGGTTTTGCAGTTTATAACGATATAGAGCCATGCTTTGTCACCTAATTGTGCCAAGCGGTTCCATTCGTTTTCCGACAGCATGACCCCATCGGTACCGGCACGTCCTTTCACTTCAATATACCGTTTCAGCTCGAATCTATCTATACTTTTTATATCATAGCCTAAATTTTGACGGGAAACATCTTCCGGATTTCTGCCTTGGTCCGTTTCATAATTCATTGCAACTCGCATTGCGATTTCTTCCACTTCCTCATCACGTGTCATGTGGAAATGTTGTTTGTATTCCATTTGTGTCAGTGGAACGACATAAGCACAGCCTATGATTTCAGGTTCTTTAGGTGATATCTCCATCATTTGTTCCATGTCGGCAATCCGTTCTTCACGTCTTTGCATCAGTTCAGCTTTACGTACCATCTTGTACGATAATTTTTCTTGTAGTTTTACATCGCCCATGAAGACCTTCATCTGCATATCATTGATGGCGATATCCAAGTCCATAATGATCTGGCTGAAAGCTGTTTGCAAATATTCTTTCCGCTTGGCTACATCTTCTTCTACTTTTACTTTGGTTTCCTCGAATAATGGAAGGGTAATATGTTCGAAAGCCCAACCCATTACTTCCTGACTTTGAATGGTAGCAGGTGGAAGTATTTCCTTGGCAAATTGCGATGGAGCATGAAGGTCTAGGAATTTGGCAGGAGAAGTATTGTGATAAGTTCCATCAGCTGTCTGAAAAATGAAACTCAACTGCTCGTTGGCAATGCTATCATCTCCTTTATTAGGACGATTATCGGTAATTTGGTTCTTTACGAAAAATGCAAAGTACTCTTCCGTATCTTCCGGTGAAACCAATATGGTCCCTTTCAGCATTTCTTCTTTGAAGTCTTTACGCACGCAATCTGTCAGAGCGTCGAACAATGCATTACCAGGATTTATGTAATGTACTTTTCCTAAAATAGCGGCTGTATTCTGGTAATCAAGAAATATTTGTTTGTCGAAACAAAATAAGAGTTGATTCAGATTATCGGCAAGTATATTATAGTTTTCTTTTAACTGCTTGCTAAGAATCTCAGGGATGGTTGTAATTTTATAAATTCCTTTCTGTACATTTTCGTAACGTCCTCCCAAATATTTGAATGTCCGTTCAAAGAATAATTGAATGTAGATAGGTTGCAGACGCTTTTCATCAGAGTCTTCTTTTAAAAGTCTGGCATTCTTATAATCTACCGGACTATGGGCAATAGCTTTTTGTTGTGCTTCAATCTGACATTTGAACTCTTTCTCAATCTCTTGGTTGTTTTGAGCCAGGAAGCGATCTAAGTCTGATTCTTTTCCGTCAAACACAGAGGCAATGATTGCTTCCAGACTGACATCTTTCAGCACATCTTGAATGACATCGTAAACACGGTCATCCCCCATGCTTTCCCGAATGATATCCAGTTTATTGAGTAGTTTGGCTAATACTTGTCCTTCGCGGGTATTGTCCGCTACCAAGTTGAAGACAAGCACATCTTCTTTTTGACCGTAACGATGAATACGTCCCATTCGTTGCTCTAACCTGTTCGGATTCCAGGGGATATCCCAGTTGATGAGTAGTCTGCAGAACTGCAGATTAATACCTTCACCTGCAGCATCGGTCGCAATCAAAATTTGAGTTTCTGGAGACATAAATTCCCATTGGGCAGCCCGGCGTTCGTCCACCGACAGGCCACCGTGAATGACAGACACTTTATATCCATTATTGGTTAGCCGTTCTTGTAGATAGGTAAGAGTATCTTTATGTTCAGTAAAAATCACCAGTTTCTGTCCATTAATCACTCCTTGGCTTTTAAGTAATTCTTTGAGTTGAATGTACTTCTTTTCTTCTTGATTCTGATTATAAAGGTGGTTGGCAATGTCGTACAGGCGTTTAACTTCTTGTGCTTCATTGGCTATTTCTGCCAGACTTTTGGAGGTTGTGAATAACTTAAACTTTTTTGGATCGGAAAGGATGTTATCGAGTGCATCTTTTTCGTCATCTTCCAAATCATCATATTGGTCTATATTGTCTACATCAATCAGTTCTAGTTTCTGACGCTGTTTCCATATGTTAGGATTCTTATTTACTTCATCAACAATACCTTGTAAGGCATTCCAACGTTTGTACAGCGTGTTTTTAATGGCATAAATGGAGCTGACCAAACGGCGTTGCATGACGGCTAATGCTAAACTGACATGAATATTTTTTTCTTCAGTAGCTTCTTCTTTTCGTCTGGTCAGATAGTTAGTCACCTGGTCGTAAAGGTATTTCTCTTCAGGTGTAAGTTGGTAGGAAATGGTCTTTGTAAAACGTTTTTTGTATAATGGATGACCATCCCAATCTTTCATGTCTTCTTTTAAGCGTCGGATGAAGAATTTATTCAACCCTTCTTTACTTAATTCTTTGACTCTGTCGGAAGCTACATCATCTGTAGCAAAAATATCTTCATCCAATAATTGCAGTAACTTTTTAAACGTATCTGTTCTTCCACGATGAGGAGTCGCTGTTAATAAAAGTAAGTGTTCGCATTGTTGCGACAAGACATAAGCTGCCTCATAACGTTTGGATTTGTATGTTTTTTGTCCGTATTCGTATGCCGATAATTTATGGGCTTCATCAAAAATGACCATATCCCAACTTGTATTGCTGACCACAGACAAGATATCTTCACGGCTTATGAAATCAATCGATGTGACGACTTTATTGGCCGTACGGAAAATATTAGGATCTGCTGTAAACAGACTGCGGTTGACTAAGGTAAAAGGTATGTTGAATTTGACTCCCATTTCATCTTCTTGCCATTGTTTAGTCAAGCCACCCGGGGTTACAATCAGAATACGTTCAATGATACCGCGCATAATCAGTTCTTTCAGCAAGAGTCCTGTCATAATGGTTTTTCCGGCACCTGTATCATCAGCCAAAAGAAAACGAATTTTGGGCTGAGGCAATAAGTATTTGTAAACCGCTTCGACTTGATGAGGAAGAGGGTCGACCACACTGCAGTTAATGGCAAATAATGGGTCAAACTGATAAGCCGAATGGATACGTTCCGCTTCTGCAAACATGACAAACTTCTCTGGATCTCCCTTAAAATTAAATTCGCCTTCTGCAGTCAATACCTCCAAAGACTCAAATTGGGCTTTACTAATTACTTTGGTACTAGTCTTGTGAGTATTTACTCCTGTGTATTTAATGGAATACATATTCCCAAGAGGCTGTAACTTGATGATAGTGACAGGTTCCGTAGGAATTAAGTTCTTGATTATTTGGTTTATTTCTATCATTGATTACTTCTTTATTTCTTGATTATTAATAAATTTTTCGTTTCAACATCCAATAAAGAAGCAATTTTATATAGCAATTCTATCCTTGGTTGTCGACGGTTACATACATACGCATTAGTTTGGCTGAAACTTTTACTTGTTTTCTCAGCTAGCCAGATTTGCGTGATTTCCTTTTTTCAAGTACCTCTTTGATACGATTCATGATAAAAGGGAATGTTTATGTATAATTGCAAATATATGAAATATTATGCGATATAAAAAAGACTGTAGAACAATTCCTCGGAACCGTATAGAAATAATTATAGATGATATTTTATATTGTAAAAGAATAAATGAATCTCTTGAACTTCGGATGGTGATTCTGATTCGGAGAACCATATCCTATTGATGTATGACCTAAGTCATATAAACATCTAAGGTATATAGTTCGTCCGGTTCGAATCAGCGTTTCTTCTGATACAGCTTGTCTATCAGGTCATTTCGTCCCATGCGCTTCAGTTCGCTGATGATGTTGCGGCGTTCTTCAGGCTTGTACCAGAAGAAGAACATGCGTTGGGCCAGTTTTTCTTTCTGGGTCTTGGCCGAGAAGACCGGTTCCAGTGTGTACGGATGGAATCCCGTGTACCAGGCTTCTGTGGCTACGGTCATCGGGGTAGGGGTGAAGTCCTGAACCTGTTCCAGGTGGAAGTCCAGGTTCTTGGTGATGACTGCCAGTTCGGCCATGTCTTCTTCCGTGCATCCCGGATGGCTGCTGATGAAATAGGGGATAAGCTGCTGGCGCAGGTTCAGTTCCTGGTTCAGCTTGTCGAAGATGCGCTTGAAGCGGTAGAACTGTTCGAAAGGCGGTTTCCGCATCAGGTACAGTACCCGGTCGCTGGTATGTTCGGGGGCCACTTTCAGCCGTCCGCTTACGTGGCGGGTAATCAGTTCGCGCGTGTAGGCTGCCGTACTCTGGTTTACCGCCGCATCCTTGCTTTCGTGCAGCAACAGGTCGTAACGTACTCCACTGCCGATGAAGCTTTTCTTGATGCCTGGCAGGGCATCTACGGCATGATAGATGTCCAGCAGCGGACGGTGGTCGGTATTCAGGTTCGGGCATACCTTCGGGTGAATACACGACGGACGTTTGCAGCGCTTGCAGAGGGATTCGTCTCTACCGTGCATGCTGTACATATTGGCCGACGGTCCACCCAAGTCACTCAGGTAGCCTTTGAAATCCGGCATTTCCGTGATGGCTTTTACTTCCTTTAGGATGCTTTCCTTGCTCCGGCTGACGATGAACTTTCCCTGATGGGCAGAGATGGTACAAAAAGCACAACCGCCGAAACAGCCGCGGTGAATGTTCACCGAGAACTTGATCATCTCGTACGCCGGAATACGTTTGTTCTTGTATTTGGGATGAGGCAGGCGTGTGTAGGGCAGGTCGAACGACAGGTCCAGTTCTCCCTGGCTCATCGGCGGATAAGGCGGATTGACTACTACTACCTGTTTGCCGGTCTGCTGATAGATGCGTGCGGCCTGGTACTTGTTCGATTCCTCTTCGATGTGCCGGAAGTTTTCTGCCTGCTTCCGTTTGTCTTTCAGACAGTCCTCGTGCGAATGAAGCTGCAGGTCGCCTTCCTGAGGCTGGAACTCGTTTGCCAGGCAGAGGTAAGCCGTCTGCGGCAAGTCCTTCGGCAGCTGGTTCGTTTCCTTCAACCGTTGGCACAGGTCTGTAATCGGCTTTTCTCCCATACCGTAGATGAGCAGGTCGGCTCCCGAATCCAGCAGGATGGAAGGGCGTACCTTATCCTGCCAATAGTCGTAATGCGTCAGTCGGCGGAGGGATGCCTCGATACCTCCCAGTATGACCGGTACATCGGGATACAACTGTTTCAGAATCTGTGTGTAGACGATACTCGGGTATTCCGGCCGCATGTCGTGGCGTCCGTCGGGTGTATAGGCGTCTTCGCTACGCAGGCGCTTGTTGGCGGTGTATTTGTTTACCATACTGTCCATACATCCGGCCGATACGCCGAAGAAAAGCCGTGGACGTCCCAGTTTCTTGAAGTCGCGCAAGTCGTCCCGCCAGTTGGGTTGGGGTACAATGGCTACTTTCAGTCCTTGCGATTCCAGCATCCGGCCGATGACGGCGGCACCGAACGAAGGATGGTCTACGTATGCGTCACCACTGAACAGGATGACGTCCAGTTCATCCCATCCTCTCAACTCCACTTCTTTCTTGGTTGTGGGTAACCAGTATGTCAGGTTATAGTTTTTCAATCTGTTTTCTGTTGTTAGGGTTATTTTTTATTACTTTTTCTTTTTGGCGTCAAAAAGAAAAAGGTAACAAAAAGAAAAAACGCCG
>OHPB01000088.1_pt1 | contig 67916 bp, 67 predicted proteins | sample 1577621 | NCBI WGS metagenome assembly OHPB01 (sample SAMEA3879577, study PRJEB24766) | human gut metagenome | biome: human-associated habitat; feature: feces | place: USA | collected 1985/1987 | reverse complement strand
CTTAAAATCTTCTTCATAAATATATTATGCATAACAACACATATTTTAACAAGACTGTCAACTAGCTGTTTTTTATTTCGGTTTCATATTTTGCTCCTTTCGTTTTTATATAATTCAATATTCACAACGCATCAATGGGGTGGCGGCATAGCCGCCGCCACTCCCTGTTATCAGTGCAAAATCAGACAATCATAGATTTTATCTATTTTGTCCTTCATTTCTGTTATTTGACCTTTTAAGTCTTCGCAACTGTCAATCGTTGCAAATCGTTTTTCTACATCTTTTATTATTTCGCGATGTTTTCGCTCCAATTGTTCCGGCGTTACAAATATTTTCTCCTGTATCAAAAACACAAGAACAACAACGATTATCGGAGCATAAGTAACTAAGTTTTCCATATTTTTCTCCATTTTCTAAAGTACTATAGGCCAGTAAAAATCAACCAGATAAGATGCTGCATCAAAAGGATGGGATAAAAATTTAAGTTCTTTTGTCTGCTTTATCTGAGTATATGTAGGCACATCAATTTTTGATGAGCCCTCCAAATATCTAAGGTTATAAATGTTATACAAAAGCTTTTCACACTTTGGGGAAATATACAAATTAACTTCACCATCGGCATTTCTAACCTTTGCATTGAACGCAGCAATACGATTTTTTATAGGCGGGTTAAACCCTTTTATTTTTATCTCGACGTCATACCCGAAAGCTTCCAATTTGCGCTTTATTATCACATAATTTGTATATTCACTGGTACAACTGCGATTATCTCCCGAAGCATCACCGTTGATAATAACTTTGCCTTTATGATTCGGATAACGGTTATGAAATTCATCACAAGTCTTTGCAGTTGTAGTGTTTTCTATAACTAACTCATCAAAATAAAATACCTTGTCATAGGTTTTATGTGCCAAAACCCACGCCATAGGATCAACGTTGAAATCACAGCTTATATGAACATCTAAATCTGGCTGATATTTAATTTCTCTGACATTTTCATCGGTAAAATCTTTCACAACAAGATTTGTGCTGTAATCTCCGACTCTGCCAAGAACAAAAATTTCATAATAACTTTTATCATAGAGTTTTTTTAATTCATCACAAAACCCGTCAGGCAAATAGATATTCTGAGTTGTCGGCGCACATACCAGCCTGTAATTCGGCGGCGGATTATCATAAAAAGTCTTATAAATCCAACCTTTTTGAACCTCAGGGTTTGTATGCCCAAAAATACGGTATGTGAAATTTTGCCAGCAAGAGCGCTTTTTCTGCCGCATTCTGGCTAAAAGCATCTTAAACGTATCGTAAGGAACATCTGACATCTCTTCAATTTCAACAAACCCCAAGTTCAAAGATTTAAGTTTATTTGGTTCATCAAAATGTCTGAATAAAATCTGTGATCCGTTACGAAAAACTAATTTTTGTTCGGCGCTAACCCACTTATAATCAACTTTATCTACAAATCCAATACTATCTAAATGTTCAAAATAAGTTTTTAATGTTGTATCTCTTACTAAAGTATAAGTTTGAGCCCCCACAAGACCTGTTATTCCCGGGAATTTCATAGCCAGCAGTATGCCAAGCAGTGCTCCGGCAAAAGTTTTGCCGGAGCCATAACCTCCTTGATATACTGCAACGTCCAGAGAATATTTATGCGGAATCTCTAAAAATTTCCTCTGTGCATCCAGTAATTTATATTTCACAATATCACCTCACCTTATCACAGAGCCCTTCCGCTTTGTGTTGGAATTGCAGCTTGCTGCCTATTCCCCCGTTGAGGTGCTGAGCCTGAACTATTTTGCAAAGCTTCCTCTTCATCTGTCAAAAAGTTATTTGCATTTTCTATTCCATACTGTTCCATTGCAAACTTAAAACATTCCAGCCAGTCAATACGCTTTGCAACCGTTTCAATTTTCAAAAACGACTGAACAACTTCAAACAATTCTTTTAACCTGGCTTTTCGCTCAAATGTGGCTTTTCTGTCTCCGTATCTATAGATATAATCAGAATTTCTCACCTTATCATCTATTTCAACTAAGAAAATCTTTCCTCTGTCATTTGCTAAAACAGATTCTGTGCCAAGTTTAAAATTAGAAATAATTTGGGCAGTTTTTTCAACCATAGGAACAATAACTTTGCGATTAATTGATTCTATAATCATATTTAATCTTGCTTCCTGCCCATTCGCAGAATAATTCAACTCAGTTGCCGTACGCTCAGCACTTTGAATATTCCCTGCCATGTTCTTGAAAATACCTGTTGCACTTTCAATTGTTGATTTGAAATAATTCAAGAAATCCCACCCTTGCATTGCTTTATCAAAAGAAATCGTGGTCGGAGGGGAAGTCATTAAAGCAGCATCATACTCAATAATTTTACCCGGTCTGATATCCTGTTCGCCTTTAAAACAGCCTTTTGGTGCTAAATATGGAGGATTCATCATAAGAGAAAGTGCATCTAGCTGCTTATTTAGGATTGTTGATGAAATATTATTCAAAATAAGCGCCACACGCAACGGAGAAATTCCACGTCCGGTTGATGGGCACTCAATAATATTTGCATGGATAAACGGATTTATAATAAACGGATTATCTTCATATCTTATCAGCACACTTCTACCAGCAACAACAATGAGTTTATTTTTCAAAACTTCCCCTGATGGAAGCTCAATATCTCCCCAGTATTCAAGGAGCTCAATCTTTCTTTCATACGTTGTTAATTTATTATTCTTTCTTCCTTTTTTTGCCACCACTCCTTTCAAAGTTTCCAGTTTTTCACTATTCAATAAATTATTGGATTTGTTTGACTTTATCTCATCAAACGTTTGATACGTCCTATAAATCTTTGCACACGAATCCCAATTATCACTTTCTGTTTTATCAAACACAAAGTCCTCAAAGTTAATAAATTTAACCTTTGCATTGTCATAAATAACTTTATCCTCAATTACAAAATTTTCCTGGGTATTTTGTTCTAATTGTTCAGCTAAAGTTAAAGCCCGTCTGGTTTTTCTGGTTTTAGTTTCCCAGCCGACAAAAAGTGTAACTTCACCGGATTCCACAACGGAATCTATTATTTTTTCCATTTCATCTTCGATTTTCATCGCCTCAAATGTATGAACCAGCATAGCTTTTTGTTTATTAGCTATTTTTTGTGTTTCAAAATCTGTACCCTCAACATCAAACATGCCATCTGGATGAGAATATAAATTCTGAACAATATGAGATTTCAGAGTCTGCGCAAGTTCATAAATATCAGGAAGCTGAACATTACAGTCCCACGCGTTAACCTTGGGGATTGCAGAATCATAGATAGCATACTTAACAAGTCTGTTATCCGATAACTGTGTGCTTCTTTCATCTTCATAGTAATCATATTTTTCAATTATATTTCCGAGCAGAAACTGTTCGTCTATATAATTTAAGGATTTTTTATCAAAATTTTTATTTTCCATATTTACCTCTCATTTTTGTAATAGTAATTGCGATATAAGCCATACACCTCAATATCCTGCAATTTTCCAAGCCTTATTGTTTCATTTTTCAAAGTGGATTCATAAACAAAGCCGCAGTCTTTTAAAAGCTTTTTTACCCGAAAATTTTCAGGATAAATCTGTGCCTTGATTTTCGATAACCCAAATTCATCAAAACATTTTTTCAAAAAAAATTTTGCACTATAACGAATAAAACTACCCCATGCCTTTTTATCAAAACATGTCGTAAGCTCTGCACTGTACATAACTTTACCGCCACCAGTAAAATTATCCAGATAAACAAAACCCATAAATGTATCTTCATAATCCAGAACAACCCAGAAAAAAGGTGATTTATCTATAATAAATTCCTTTATATCCGCAGCGCTGTAAGTAGAAAAATCATCTTGCAAATATTTAAAATATTTTTTAAAACATGCCTGAACAAAAGGGATATAGTGCAAATTCACAGAAGTATCAAGTGTCGTGCCTATAATTATTTTTTCAAATTTACACATAATTCTAAACTTTTACTTTGACAAATTTTATATAACTGTTACCGCTCACAAATGAATCGGCTTCGCCGGCAAGCAATTTTGCTCTGTCAGTATTTTGGGTGCCCAAATACCCTTCTGCCTGAACTCCGTTTATATAAGATTTTGTTTTACTGTTTTTGTTTATAACCTCATAAGTCGCAGCTTTTGAGAAAAGCTTAGCTTTTGGAGCCTTTTTGATATCTGCAATAAATGTTTTATTTTGTAATTTTTTTGCAGACTCTAATTCCTGCCTAAACTCTTGTTCAATCTTTGATTTAACCATTTCGTTGTAAGCTGAATCGTTTAGTAAAATTTTTTCAATATCTTTATTTTCTTTCATAGGATATTACCTTTCTATATTAAATTTTTTCATCATCAAGGTTTGCAATAGTTATAATCTTTGCTTCCCGATACTCATCTTCGCCTGCAGGCGTTGAAAATCCCATATATTTACATAGAGATTCTAAAGCTTTCAACCCCGCAGAAGCATCACGGAGCTTAACTTTCCCCGTTTGGTTACCGTCTTTATCAAGGATATCTTCCCGTTCAAGAGAAAATTCCGCAATTTGAAGAAGTTTTTGGATTACATATCCCCTTTGGACATTCAAAGCATCTATTTGAAGCTTTATTCTCGATTTTATTTCATGGATTATGTAATCTTTTTGCAGTAATTCTGAGGAAAAAGCTTTTAAATCTTTATTCTTATAACCGGATTTTTTAGCAGACGATTCACCGTCAAGCGTCTTGATATACTCTTCAACAAACCTTTTTTGTTGTTGTGTTAATTGTTTCATATCTTTACATTTCTTATCATAATTTGTCTTTTTCTCGAATAACTTGTATAATGAACATGCTATTTATATTTCGGCTAGTGTAAATCTTAACAGGGGGGAATGAAAAGGACTTCCTGTTTTTTTTGCCCTTATGATCTGAAAAGATTTACAACCGGAGCATTTGAAGCTGATGCTGATGTTTTGGAACGCAGGTTTAGCAACGCCTCTTTGTACATGCTCATCCAATACGGGAATTTAAAATACTGCGGATTAGCTTTTAACCTTAAACATGTCCCATAAACCAGAAGCTGTTCAGCAAACGGCATCGGAATCAGAGGTTCATCCATTTCTGTTTCAAAATCTGCTTTTTCCTGCTTACCCGTATCAATAACACAATTTCTCGTATAATATACAATATCAATAGTCTTATCTTTATCAAATTTCGGAAACAGAAGATTACCGGCAAGACTTGAATATGTCCCGGATTTAGGGGTGCCTGAAATAAACGGTTCAATATTATCCGTAAAATTATATTTTTTACCATCGATAAAAAGATATAAAATCCTGCCGTTTATAGTGTTTGCAACCTCGGTTGTTTTAGCCTTTAAAGTTAAAGTATCCCGCCTTAATAAAAAATTCCAACCTTCCGCATTACAAATCTCTTTGTTTATAATATTCAAAATTATTCTGATACGCTTGTGGTCATTTTTTATAAGTTCTGAGAATGCGTTAACTTGCTTATAGTTCAATTCGAGTAAACATTTATTTATAAGTTCTAAAAAATTCATTTGTATCTCCTTTTTTTCGAAAAGTCCGAACAGGAAATAATAAAACCTCCTGCCCGAACTTTATAAATTCAACAAAACTACTTGATAAGCCCTTGTCTGAGCTGCTCCATAATCATTTTTTCGTTTCTGCTGAATTCATCACCACTCATCCTGCCAATCTGTTCGCGAGTATAAATCCTGTTAAAATTGTTTACCGATGGTGAACTTTGGGCGTATGCCGTTAATTTACTTTTGGCAAGTGCGTTCTCGTCATTCAATGATTTTTCGTGAGCAGATTTCTTCAAATATTTATCAACGGCTGAATTTTCTAAATTTTCAACAAGTTGAGATATTCGAAGGATTTCATCTTTATCCATGTCATATCCCTTGATATAATTTAATACATCTCCGCGACCTTCTGCATCAAAGAATCCCGGGCGTTCTTGGTTAAACAAGTCCATAGGATTTTGAGCCGGAAGGCTTTGAGGATTCATCTCCGGAGCATTCATATTAGGAGCTTGTTGCTGCTGAGCTGCTTTATACATGTTAATTTGCTGAGCTTTACGAGCTAATTGAGCCAACAGATATTGCCCTTGTGTTTGTGTGATTGTACCTTGTTGCATTAAGCTGCTCACTTTTTGAACCTCAGCTCCTATTGCTTGCTCCATTTGATAAAATGTATCATTATATCCGTTCATAGGATTTGCCTGCGGATTTACGGCAGGTGATGAAATACCTTTTTGTAATTGCTGCGGATAGGTTCCGCCTGTAAAATTTTGCATAAAATTTATTCTCCTTTTGTTTTTGACAAAGATTTCATATACACGACAGAAAGTTCAATAACGTCATCAATAAAACTTGATAACAAAACAGAAATTATTGTTTTAACAAATCCCGAAAAAGGCAGATTTTTAACTATATAGTCAATTGCCATTTTCTTTTTTGCTTCTCCTTTTCCGCTACCAAGCTCAGATTCTGCAACCATAACCGCATTCTTTGCCAATTCTTTTATTTGCTTTTTTATATTTGAAAACATATAGTCTCCCCCAATTTTATAAAAATGTACTCTCAAAGTAATATAACCGGAGAGTACATTTTACTCTCTTACACTATGCTGAAGGCTCACTCTCAGTTCCGTCACCGCTGCCTGAATCTACAGATGAACCTGTTGAGATAATCATTTTTGCAAGAGATTTAGGCTGGACAGTTTTAGCACCGTACAAATACAAACCTCTAACCAAATCAGAGAAACTGTCTTTATCTCTTAAACTTTCGATTTTAGCAAGCTGAGATGCAAAAGTAATAGCATCATTTGTACCCGCTAAAGCGTAATATTTACCGTCAACTTCGGTTAAGTTAGTACTTACTAAAACATCCATGCCTGCAATTCTGCCTATTGAACCATCTCTTAATGTTTCATCTGCAACTTTGTATGCTGAAATAAATTCAGGACTTTGCAATAAACAAGCTTCAATATCAGGATTGATAACAACCCATGGTTTTACTCCTGCATAAACTGCATCTGAATTTTTCAATGCCAAAGATAATTTCACAAAGTATTCATAAATATTTGATTTTGAAAGCTCTACAGGCGCATCTTCCGAACCTACAGTATTTGAAGCTTCAACATCGGTATGAAGACCTAACAAATATGAATCCTGAACTTCTTCTATCGCTTTTTTTGCATTAACAAGATGAGCTTCTAAAATATCCGAATTTGCCTGAACTTGAGATACATCATCAATTTTGAATGCAAAGAATTTTTTCTGATCAATCACAAGCTCTTGTGATGTCGGATTAAGTGCAGAATACTCAATATTTTCACTAGTTAAGGTTGAAATCGTTACATCTGCAGGGGTAATAATTTTTACGGTATCCCCTTGATTTTTAATCTCACCTTCCCAGTTTCTGTTAACGCATTGAAGCATTACACAATTTTTTTCAAGCATTTGGTTAAGTTTTTGGCTCCATACTTGTGGAATAAATACAGAATAACCTGATGCTGTTGTAATTTCGTCTGTCATTTTCTTTTCCTTTCTTTTTAGTGTGTAAACAATAAATTATGAGTGGTGATATATTTTTATTTAGTCGTCATTGTAAATTTCGCGGAATTGAAGCCCGATGATTGCGCAATTATCACCAATATCATCCCCCTCAATACAGAGTTGTATTGAATAGTTACTTCCGCATATTTCAGCTTTTTCCATAGAATTTGAGGTTATTGGCCAAACCGGAATATCACTTTCGCCATCATTCCAGCAATATTGAACTTCATCAGGTGTATCTTCACCCGCCCAGAAAAAATGGCTGAAATGTTTTGAGTATATAAGCTCTTTATCATCTTGATATTCGCTGTCATAGTCCTTATACAAGGAAAATTTAAATTTATTATCGTGAATATCATCAAGTACAAAATAAAATTCGTCTACTAATTTTCGGTGCAAAACATTTCCAAGACTCAAAAACGGAGACTTCCACATAAATTTTATAAAATTACCGTCAAAAGTTGCCCCGTAATCTTCGCGATAAATCTTACCGTTTGAATCCGCCGAAACAATATAAGAATTAAACAATATAGCTTTGGTAATATTTTGCGGAATAACACGTTTGTACCAGGCATAATTCACATAATCATTTATCCAAACAGTATGGTAATAAGGTTCATCAAGATATGGAAAGAAATACCAAACCTGATGTTTATTTTGATAATGAACGGTATAAGTATCTCTGAGTCTTGAAATATCAAACTTATTAAACTCATCTTTAATATTTTGAGAGATTTCAGAGCCCAAGCGGATTTGATTTAATTCCCCGACCTGCTCTAAAGCGTATATCCCGTTACTTAGAAAAAACTGCTTGTTATCAACATTGACTATTGAATTGGCTGCAACAACACCTTTATCTGCAAATAGCGTTATTGCAAAATCCGTCGGATTTGAACCTGTTAATAAATAAACCTTTTCCCGTTTGTAAACCGCAAGATAATCTTTATAGGTACACATTGCAATAATATCTGCCGTATCTGTGTGAAAATCACTGATATATCCTGCATCTTCTTCTGTTTCAAAATCATTGTATGAGCCCAATGCCGAGTAATAAATTGTGGAGTCCTTACTGCACCATACCCTGCCTTTATAAATTGTCACACAATCGGGATATAAAACATTTCCGCTTCTATCTTTTAAGTTACAATTCACAACTTCAAACGCTGAATTATCTTTTATATAAAACATTTCGTCTGACTCGGTTGCAACAACAACTCCGCGCAAAAATTTCGCAAATTTCACTTTTGTTCCTGTCAAAACTTTGTCAATCAAAGTAAGTTCATCATTTTCTTCAGAATATATATAGATTTTCCCTGAAATCGTTGTGATAATAAGCTTGAATAAACTGTCAGATTCCATTTCACAAAGCCCTGTAATCTCTTCAGATTCCGGAAGTTCTACAAGCAAAATATTACCTTTTTGTTTTGTAATACCTTTATTGTTATAAATTTCAATATTTTCAGAATCAGACCAATAAATTTTCTTAGGATTTAAACCCAATTCAGTTTTAGTGGAAGCCTGATTAATTCCACCGGACAAATCAAAATAATTAACATCCATAAACATAACCTCTTAAATTTTTTCCTTGTACCATCTAACTTTTGAACGTATAAAATTCCCGGCATCATTTCTGCCAACCCAAGGGTATGGAGGAATCCAAATTATATCAATCTTCCCAAAACTTGATGTTTGAGGATGAGCCTGCCCGAATTCGTAATGAGTTAAAACAGAGTTTTTATTTACCGGCAGATTGTATTTTTTACACAATTCCGCAACGAATTTCATACAAGCTTCAAACTGAACTTTTGTAATCGGGTAATTCCCGGGCCCAGCAACGGATTTGAACCCATACATAGCACACATACAAACACCGATAGAACCGGTATTGCCGCCCCCGGTATGAGCTGCATAATTCCCGTCGTTACAATTATCATTGTCTTCGGGCTTATATACCCCTGAATAAATGTGCCCGTCGGCATCCAGCAAATAATGATAATACTTTTTCTCAAACTCGCTCGGGTAATACCTTCCGGCACTCCAGTGTAAAACTATTCTTTTGACCATATAAATACCTCATTGAATCCTCCACCGAGTATGCACACTCATAAACAGAGCAACAGCATGTGTACGATTGCGCGCATTCAGTATCGAAACGATTAAGGAAATATGAGTTTGGACTGTTCTTTTAGACATTTTCAACTTGGCTGCAATTTCTTTATCAGTATAACCATTTGCAATGAGTTTCAAGATTTCAATTTTCTTTGGAGATAGTTTCATAAAATACCTCTATTACTCAAGTTGTATTTATGTTCATCTTACATTAAGCCTTTTGCTAATTTATTAAGGATAATTCCGGTTAATAAAAACGGGGGTTATTAGATAGGGTTGTTAACAAGACATAATAAAAACCCCCGAATGGATCTTCGGAAAACCCAATAGTAATTTGAAGGATAGGATTACTGAAACCTGATAGTCTCCTAATTTTTGCATATACATTAGTGCTACTTATATTATGACAAATTCATTTCTACAGATTTTACAAAACAACAAATTGCAGAACTTCCCAAGTCTTAAAAATTCTATACAAACATATACCTCTTTCCTCTAGTGTAACAATCTTAAAAACTCATCATCTTCTCAACAGAGGATTTAAGTTTTAACCGATTACATTTCAAGTATATATGATTTTTTCAAAAAAAATAGTCCGTATTAATACGTACGTATAAATACGGAATTGACAAACATCAAATAAGTTCCGCTGTAAAGGTTTAAACCCCATCAAAAACCTCAAATCTTCATAAAATGTTACATGTAATCTTCGAGCAAAATTATACAAAAACTTTAATAACTTGCCAAAAATTTTACTCAGCATAAAATAAAATTATGGGGAATATTTTATTCATTTCGGAAGATGATGCTGTTTTAGACAGATACAAAAATTTGTTTGGCTCAAAACCATACACGTTTAATTCTTGCTGCAATGCAACATCCGTATTTGACCTAATCGAAATTGACCCAATTGATATTGTTATCATTGATAACAATGTTAAAACATTTAACCTGACACTTGCGGCAAAAAAAATTAAATCAAAACTTGAAAATGTGCAGATTATTTTATTAACCGCAGAAAACCCCGCCGAAGCAGAGATTTTGAAACTTGCAGATGGGTTTCTTCTTGATAGTTTTTCTGATGAATTGATAACTTCAATGATTGATACCCACCTAAAAAACAAAGAGAAGCTGGATATTTTATCGGGCAAGAATAAAGACCTGGCTGACAGTTTGTATAGATTAAATGTTTTATACAATACAAGCTCACAATTTGCAGGAACACTTGACACTAAAGAACTCTTAAACTATATGATTGAAGGACTTGATAAGTCGTTAAGTTTTGATTTAACAAGCACAATATCTTTTGGTATTGAAAACGAACCTGTTTTACTCATAAATTCACTTTATGATATATCAGAAGAGCTTATGAGCGCATTAAAACTTAGAGCCATTTTAAATTACAAATCACTGTTTGATAACGGACAGGCGCCGTTTGAAATAGACAGTACAAATTTAAAAATAATAAAAAATATAAAAAACCCGAACAATAAATTCACATTCACAATTTTCCAATACGATAACATGTTCGCACCTATCGATTTAGGGGATAATTTCTTTGGCTGTATTGAAATCTTTAAAGAAAAACATTTTACAACAGATGATGCAACATACTTCCAAACAATAGTTCAACAGGTATCCCTACCGTTAAAAAGTGCAGGCTTATACAGCGAAATCATAGAAAAAAACGAAGAATTAGAAAAACTGGAAAGAGTAAAATCTGAATTTATTTCAATTGTTTCACACGAATTACGAACGCCGTTAACACCTATAAAAAACGCTTTAACGATTTTATCAAGCGGCAGATGCGGAGCTTTAGGCGAAAGTGCTGTTAAATTCATAGATATGGCAAAAAGAAACGCCGAAAATCTTACAAGTATAATCAATGATATTCTTGATATAAACAAAATTGAAGCCGGCAAAATGGACTTCAACTACAAAATCATGAATATTCATTCCGTAATTGAAAACGTTAAAACAAACTTTGACTGTGTTGCAAAAGAACACGAGATAATCTTCAGCACCCAAGAACAGGAAAATCTGCCAAATATTTATGCAGATTCCCAGCGTCTTGGGCAAGTTTTAACAAACCTTGTTTCAAACGCAATTAAATTCACCCCAAAAGGCAAAAGTATAACAATTCAATCTGAATTAAAAAATTCTTCTGAAATAAATACCAACCCGTATTTCGCAAACGAATTAAAAAATCTAAACGGAAACTATGTAGTTGTAAGCGTAGTTGATGAAGGTATCGGCATAAAAGAAGAAAACCTTTTAAAAGCTTTTGATAAATTCACACAAATAGAAAATTCACTGTCAAGAAAAGTCGGCGGAACAGGCTTAGGGCTTCCGATTGCAAAGCAGCTCATAAAAGCCCACAAAGGTACAATTTGGTGCGACAGCACAGAAGACAAAGGATCAAGCTTCCATTTTGCAATCCCTGTCACAACAGAAAGCGTGGAAGGAAAAACAATACAAAAAGAACTTTTGTAATATAATAAAATTATGGATACGAAGAAGAGAAAAATAAGCATACTTGGGTCTACCGGCTCAATCGGCACTCAAGCACTTGAGGTCATAGAAAAATTACAGAACAAATTTGAGATTATTGCACTATCAGGCGGCAGTAATGTTGAATTACTAAAACAGCAGGCTTTAAAATTTAAACCTAAATATATTTGTTCGGGCAAAGAAATCTCTGAAAAAATTGATATCCCCGGAGTTAAAACTCTATATGGTTCAGACGGGCTTGATGAAATCTGTTCAAACAAAGAAAATGATATAATCCTTGTAGCAGTTTCAGGGAAAATAGGACTAAAACCAACCCTAAAAGCGATAGATAACGGAATTAATATAGCACTTGCAAACAAAGAAACTCTTGTTATGGCAGGAGATATTGTAATGCAGCGTGCTAAAGACAAAAGGGTTAAAATAATCCCCGTTGATAGCGAACACTGCGCAATCCACCAGTGCATAAAAGATATCACTCAAGTCGAAAAACTTATAATAACAGCAAGCGGCGGTCCGTTTTTACATAAAACAACCGACGATATGAAAAACGCCACTGTTACAGAAGCTTTGGCACACCCAAGGTGGAATATGGGTAGAAAAATCACAGTTGATTCTGCGACTTTAATGAACAAGGGGCTGGAAATTATAGAAGCCCATCATCTTTTTAATATGTCTTACGACAGAATAGATGTTGTTGTTCACCCGCAAAGCATTGTCCACTCGGCAATTGAATATAAAGACGGCAGTGTAATCGCACAACTTGGACTGCCAAGTATGCATATTCCTATCCAATATGCGATTTCATATCCTGATAGATTTGAGGGCATAAAATCTAAAAGTTTCAGCTTCTCAGAAATAGCAAGACTTGACTTTGAAAAACCTGATTTTGAGAAATTCCCAAGCGTAAAACTTGCCTACCATGCCGGCAAAACCGGCGGAACCTCAACAACATGTTTAAATGCCGCAAACGAAGAAGCTGTTTTCGCGTTTTTAGATGGAAAAATCAAATTGTTTGATATATATACAGTCACTGAAAAAATGATGACAGAGCACAATGTTATCAAAAATCCATCAATAGACGAAATTTTTGAAGTTGACAAAGAAATAAGAATAAAAACAAAAGAATTGATAAAATAATAAAGATTAAGCGGCGCAAAGGTTTCACCTTTGCGCCGCTTCCTTATTTTTGCAACTATTATAATCAAGAAAAAAGATTTAAAATTTCAAGAACCCCCATCATTATATATTTAATAATCAGCAGCAATACCCAGAAAAATGCCAAAATCGACATTCCCAGCGGAATTACAGCAAGAATAAATTCAATAAAAGTAAAAATTACAGCAGTTGAATTTCCAAACCACTCTTTATTTTTAATAAACTCCGGCAGGACATTTGTTTCAATATAGGTTTTGCAATTTTCATCAAAAATATCAACGGTTTTTGAAGGGAAGCACCTGCATAATTCGGCTTTTGTAAGGAAAAACGATTTCTCACCAAGCTGAGGAACATTTTTGTAATTCAAAAGTTCATAAATACTTCCGTCAACCAGTTCCACAGATATCCTTTTAGGTCTATCCGTACAATCAATTCTGCGAATATCATTTTCTGATATTTTTTTGAGAACTTTAGGATTTAACTTTTTATTTTCACAAACATATAAAGTATTATCATAAAAAGTTAAAACCTTGTCATTTCCTTTCAACTTTCTAAATGCAACAATCAGAGCTGTTATAAAAAATATCAAACAAACTATTTTAGAAACATCGGACAAAACCGTTCTAAACAACCACACGGCAATAACACCGCCTGCTAAAACAAACGGAAGAAAATTCAGCACGAATATCAAAAACTGATTTCGCCTAAGAAAAACTTTTTGTTCACTCATAAAACCCTCCTTATTTCAATATATCATATTATCAAATATTTGTAACATCATTTACACTCCGGTTAAAAGTATGCTATACTGTAAATATAAGATGGATTAGGGGAAATTATGAAAAAGATTCTTATAGTAGATGATGAACAAGATATTGTAGAAAGCCTGAAATTCGTATTGGAAGGCTGTGATTATAGCTGCTACTGTGCGTATAACGGAGAAGACGGCTTAAAACTTGCACGTGAAATTGTTCCGGATTTAATAATCCTTGATGTTATGATGCCAAGAATTAACGGTTTCAAAATAAGCAGATTGTTAAAATTTGATGCTAAATACAAAAACATTCCAATTTTAATGATTACAGCCCGCTCGCAAGAAGAAGATAAACTTATCGGCGAAGAAACAGGCGCAGATGAATATATTACAAAACCGTTTGATCTTGATGATGTAGTAAAAACAGTTCAAAAATATTTAAATCCGGAAAACTAAGAAATGAATATTATTACAAATAAAACACTTGAAACTTTAAAATACGATTTGGTTAGAGAAGGACTTGTTCAATACGAAGTAGTTGAACAAGCAGAAGAAATTGCAAATGCTCAAAACATCAATATTGGGCAGGCACTTATTAATTCCGGATTTTTGTCAGAAGAGCAGCTGATTAAATTTTTAGAATCAAAACTTCATACACCGTACGTAAACCTTGAAGATTACGATTTGGATGCAAAATGTTTAAAATACATAAACTTTTCAGATGCAAGAAGATACAAAATTATTCCGCTGTTTAAAATTGAAAACACTCTGACAGTTGCCATGGCAGACCCAAGGGATTTGTTTGCGATTGACAAAATTATGGAAAGTGCCGAATGTGAAATTGACCCGGTATTATCTTCAGAAGAAAGTATTCTCAAAAAGATTGATGAATATTATAAAATTGATGTTTCTGTCGGCAATATTTCAACAGATGCAAATTCAGGTTATGACTGGCAGGACGAGCTTCATAAAGAAGACTTGAGCGACAATCATATCCAAAAAATTATCCGCGCTATCTTAAAACAAGCAATCCTTGAAGGGATTCACGAGGTAACCTTCCAGGCAGAAGAAGATGGTCTTGGGGTAAACTTTAAAAAGCACGGAGAATTGAACAACAAAGGAGTTGTCCCGACGGCTCTTGTAACCTCTTTTGCTGCAAAATTAAAATCACTATCAGAACTTGATCCGTCAGTTTCTGAAGTCCCGCAGCTTGGAAAACTTTGTTTCAAGGTAGACAACATAATTGTTCTGGCAAGTGTCTCAACATTCCCGACAATTATGGGAGAAAGAATTTTCTTAAAAATTTATAAACCCCCAAAAACTTTGGATAAAATAATTTCTTCAAAATCCGAGCTTTCAGAAATCAAGCAATCACTGGACAAACCTGGAATTATTCTTGTCTGCGGTTCATCTTTGAGCGGAAAAACCCATGTTATATATTCGCTTTTATTAGAAGCTGCAAAACAAAAGAATAAAAATATTATGACCCTTGAAAGTATTTCAAAATACGAACTTCAAGGAGTTAATCAGTGCGAATTTAACGAAAATGTCGGGTTTAATATGGATAAAGCTTCAAGATTTATAGAGTTTCAAAACCCTGATATAATCTATCTTGAAGGGATTAAATCAAAAGAGTCCTTCGACTATTTTTCAAGCCTTGTTTATAATGATAAAACTATTATTATGGAATTTCTTGCAAATAATATGGAAGATTTACGTAACAAAATGGCATTTTCAGATTTTGACACCCTAAAATCAATAATTTCAAGCATGGTATTTATCCATTCTCAAAACAGTGTCGAAGTATTTAATAGAGAAACTCTTCAAAAATATCTCGGTTAAAATTGTAAACACTTATTAAAATTCCCCCAACGCCGTTTCTTAAAAATTATTCTTGTAGTATTATAGAAATTACACGAGAGAAAGGGAATTATAGATTATGTCAAAACAAAAACCGAACATAGCAATTTTAGGCGCAACCGGCGTTGTTGGAAGAGAAATTACCAAAATAGTTGACGAATTAAACGTTGAATTTAATTCTATCAAGTTTTTATCAAGTGCAAAAAGTGCAGGTACAAAAATAGAATTTCAAGGCAAAGAATATACTGTTGAAGAAGCAACCCCGGAAAGTTTTGACGGCATAAATATCGTATTAGCTTCTGCCGGCGGTTCAACTTCACAAAAATTTGCTCCTGAAATCGTTAAACGCGGCGGAGTTTTGATTGATAACTCTTCAGCCTTCAGGATGGAATCTGATGTACCATTGGTTATCGCATACGCTAACGATGAAGATTTAAGAAAACACAAAGGTATTATTGCAAACCCTAACTGCTCAACATCTCAACTTATGCTTGTATTAAAACCTCTCCATGAAAAATTCACAATAAAAAAACTTATTGTATCAACTTACCAAGCAGTTTCAGGTGCAGGCTTAAAAGCTATTAATGAGTTAACAGAAAATACAAAAGCAACTCTTGCCGGTGAAGATTTTGAACCAAGTGCGTTCAAAAAGCCTATTTCATTCAACGTAATCCCGCAAATTGATGTATTTTGCGAGAACGGTTACACGAAAGAAGAAATGAAAGTTGTAAACGAAACCAAAAAGATTTTACACCTTCCGCAAGATTTGCCAATTTCTTGTACCGCAGCGAGAGTTCCTGTTTATAACGGACACTCGGAAGCTGTTGATATTGAGTTTGAAAAACCGGTAACTCCGGAAGGTGTTCGCGAAATTATGAAAAACTCATTCGGCATCAAAGTTATTGACGATCCTGCAAACTTTGAATACCCGACAACACGTGATGCTTCAGGTGTTGATCCGGTATTTGTCGGCAGAATCAGAAAAAATCTGGCATTTGATAACGGAATTTCACTATGGTGTGTAGCCGACAATATCAGAATCGGTGCAGCTTTAAACACTGTTAGAATTTGCAAAAAAGTTATTGAAATGGAATTATACTAATAAAGGACAAAGATGAATATTACTAAACTTACAATTACCCCAATTACTACAGATTGCAAGGGGTTCCAGATAATACATCCGGATATAAAAACCGCAACTACAATGATTACAGAACGCCTAAGCTCAAACCATTCCGCATTTGGAGAAAGCAAACTTCCGGCAAGAGCTTTAAGAAAAATACCTAAAGTTTTAAAAGGGTTTGTAAATCCAAAAAGCAAGGTAGTAAAAGAACAAAAATTTTCAACTTACATATAACAAAAAGGAAAATGTGTTATGAAAAAAATATCAGCTTCAATTACGCGCTTGCAAATAGGCAAAAAGAATCTCAAAAGTATGCAAAAGATGTCTGCAAAATTATCAAAACAGGCAAAAAATGAGAACTTTTTAAAAAATATAAAAACTAATGCTGATTTTAGTTCTTCATATAAAACCATAGATCTTGAAAAACAACCACAGACAGATGAATATATAAGCAGACATCGGTTTAATCTTGATATGGATAAATACAGCGAGCTTGCACCTTGGAATCCGGTATTTCAAAAATTTAAAACAATAATTTTATATAAAAAATAAAGCCTATAAAAAGACCTCTTTACAGGGGTCTTTTTATTACTTTTTGTTAATAAACAGGGCTTTTTAGACTTGTTTCGTGTATAATTGATTTATTAGAGGGTATATTAATGGGTCAAGTTCTTAGAAGAGAAAATGTAGCCGGCTTTGTTGATAAACTGCATAAAAGCGGCAAAACAATAGTTGCGACAAACGGCTGTTTTGATATTTTACATGTCGGACATGTCAGGTATTTGCAAAAAACAAAATCTTTTGCAGATTACTCTGTAGTGTTACTAAATTCAGACAAATCAGTACGCTCAATTAAAGGACCAACACGCCCGATAAATAACGAACAAGACAGAGCTGAAATTTTATGCGCTCTTTCTTGTGTTGATTATGTTGTACTTTTCGATGAAGACAGTCCTAAAAATCTTCTTGATGAAATTAAACCTGATGTTTATACAAAAGGTGCGGATTATACAATGGAAACCCTTCCTGAAGCTGATATTATGAAAAAAAATAATACCAGAGTAGAATTTATAACCTTTGTTGAAGGCAAATCAACAACCAACACTATTGAAAAAATGAAAGAAAACAATTAGAAATTATTCAGAAATAAGTAAATAAGGAGAATAAAATGAAATCATTTACAGTAGATGAAATTACACAAATTGTAAGCGGTATGCTGACAAAAGTTCAGAGTCCTGAAATTACACATATTGCACCTCCGCTATTGAGTGATGAAAACACATTAGCACTGGCACTGGGCGAAGAAGAAATTGCAAACCTGGCAAAGTCAAAAGCTAAAGCAGCTTTAGTACCTTTAGGAGTACAGATTGACGGTTTCACTACTATCGAAGTCGAAAGACCAAGACTTGCAATGATGAAATTATTAAACCTATTCTACGTTCCTCCGGTTGTGAACAAAGATGTTCACCCGTCAGCTGTAGTTGATCCTAGTGCAAAACTCGGGCAAAACGTATGTATCGGTCCTAATGTTGTTGTTTCTCCAAACGCTGTTATCGGCGATAATACAAAAATTCTTGCAAATTCATACATCGGAAGCAACGTTAAAATCGGTACAAACTGCTTCTTCCATCCGGGTGTAAACATCGGCGACAGAGTTCAAATCGGTAACAATGTAATTTTACAACACGGAGTTTCTCTTGGGGCTGACGGTTTCAGTTTCGTAACAGAAAATCCTAACAATATCGAAAATGCAAGAAAAGACGGTGAAATTAAAGAAAACGAAGTTGAACAGGTAATTTTTAAAATCCCGTCAATAGGTTCTGTTGTAATCGGAAACAATGTTGAAATCGGAGCAAACACTGCAATCGACCGCGGAACAATTGAAAATACAGTAATCGGTGATAATACAAAAATTGATGACCTTGTTATGATCGGACACAACTGCCGTGTTGGAAAAGGCTGTTTAATCGTATCGCAAGTAGGTATCGCAGGCAGCTGTGTAATCGGAGACAGAGTTGTTATCGCAGGCCAAGCAGGTCTTGCTGATCATATTGAAATCGGTTCAGATACAATTATTACAGCAAAAGCCGGGGTTACAAAATCATTCCCTGCAAAATCAATTATTGTAGGTATTCCGGCTGTTCCAAGAAAAGACTTTATCAAACAGTTGAAAACAATGAAAGATGCTCAAGAAATTTTTGCAAAGTTCAGAAAATTTGAACCAATGTTAAAATCTTTTGAAGAAGCACATCAAGAGGTAGAATAAACAAAGATGGTTACACTTAAAAAAGAAGTCAAAATAACCGGAAACGGGCTTATGAAAAACAAACCGTGCGAAGTTACACTTTTCCCGTCAAACTCAGGACAGATAAGGTACTTTGTAAAAGGTAAAGACTCTTTTTGCGCTGATACGGATCATGTTGTATCAACAGATCATTGTGTAGTTATGGGAACTAATAAAGCCCGTGCAATGCTAACCGAACATTTATCTGCAGCACTTGCATTCTGCCGTATAGATTCTGTTGATATCTGTATGACAGAAGAAGAAGTTCCTATCCTTGACGGAAGTTCATTGAAATGGGTTGAAGCAATCAAAGAAGCAGGCATTGATAAACCGCTTTTTGCAAAAGAAAAATTCTATACAGTTTCAGAACCTGTATATTACATCAATGGAAAAACAAGCCTTGTAATCCTGCCATCTGATAATCTATTCATATCTTATGCAGTGAATTATGACCATCCGGATTTGACAAGAAAATTTGTTAATTTCAACCCAAAAAACAAATACGAAATAATAGAAGCAAGAACTTTCGGATTCTATAGAGATTTGAAAAAATTCCAAATGCTTGGATTTGCCCAGGGCGTAACCCAGGAAAATACAGTAGGTTTAACAGATGATGGCGGATACACTACAGAGCTTCGCTCAGAAAACGAACAAATTAAGCATAAAATGCTTGACCTTATCGGAGATTTGTACCTAACAGGAGTTAACCCGCTGAATATGAGATGCCAGATTCTTGCAAAAGAAGCCGGACACGCTGTTCATGTTAAAACCGCAAAAATGCTTAAAGATAAATTAATAGAAATATAAGGAGAGAAAAATGTCTGAAGAAACAATTTTAAGTTTTGATACTTTGCAAATAATGGAAATGATTCCGCACAGATACCCATTCCTGCTTGTTGATAGAATAACAGAATGTGTACCGGGCAAATATGCAAAAGGCTATAAAAACTTAACAATGAATGAACAATTCTTCCAAGGTCACTTCCCGGGAAATCCAATTATGCCTGGGGTTTTACAGCTTGAAGCAATGGCTCAATGCTCAGCTCCAATCTTAATGACAATGCCTGAATTTGAAGGTAAATTAACTCTATACGCAGGAGTTGACAACGTAAGATTTAAAAATATCGTAAGACCTGGCGATAAGCTTGATATGGAAATTGAACTTACTAAAGTAAAAGGACCTATCTGCAAAGCTCACGGTGTTGCTAAAGTTGACGGCAAAGTCTGCGTAGAAGCTGATATGACTTTTGCTTTAAAATAAACTATTAAAAATACTTGAAAACGAGGTGCTCATAAGTACCTCGTTTTTATTTGCAAAAAAACTACAAAAAAGATATTAACTTTTGTAACAAAATATCCACTCGCTGAAATTATATAATTAATATATACTTTATATATATGTAAACATTAAATAAACACGAGAGATATTAAGAGAAAACAAAAAGAAGAAAATTACAAATTCCGTTTAAATAAAGAGAGACAATTATTCCTATTCCTAATTCCTAGAAAAATTTTACCCCGCAAAATGCGGGGTTTTCTTTTTAAAATTATTTGTTATACAAGCAACATATCCTTGGTTATTTCATTATATTTTCCAGTCCATAGACAAAATCATTTTTATCCATTACATGTTGAATAGCCATCAGGACCCCTGCCATATAGCATTTTCTATCCATTGAATCGTGACGGATTTTAAAGATTTGCCCTGATGAACCAAAAATTACCTCTTGAGATGCAATATAACCGGGCATTCTGACTGAGTGGATTTGAATATCAGAGTATGAGGTTCCGCCTCTTGAGCCTTCAATTGTTTCAGTTTCAGGACAATTACCTTTTTGAAAGGTTTCCTTAGCCTGTGACATCATAAGCGCAGTTTTAATTGCAGTACCTGATGGAGCATCTTTTTTTTGATTATGATGAAGCTCAATAATTTCAGCATTATCGAAATATTTTGCAGCCATTTGAGAGAACATCATCATAAGAACCGCACCGGTTGAAAAATTAGGAGCAATCAAGCAGCTTGTAAGATTATCGGTTGAAAGTTTTCTAAGAAATTCTATTTCTTCATCTTTAAGACCAGTTGTTCCGATAACGATTTTTATACCGTTACGAAGGCAGAATTTGGCATGCTCATAAATAGATGCCGGTTGCGTAAAATCAACAAGAACATCAAATTCACAATTAGCTTTAGCTTCTTCAATGGTTCTATAAGCGGCACCGTGAACATCAATTTTTGCAGTGAGTTTCATACCTTCTGCTGCTTCAACCGCTTCACAGACCTCTTTTCCCATTTTGCCAAATGCACCGCATACTGCAACTTTTATCATTATACTCTCCTTTTAAATCCTAGTAATCACCAACTGATAAATCTTCATCATCTTTTAAAGAAGACAAATCATCTTTGCAAGCCATATCAAATCCATCAGGAAGCATATCATCATCTGGCCATACTGTATCACTGTCATATCTTGCAGAATTCAAATTTTCGGCAGCCGATAAATCCGAACTTGTCAAAACAGTTTCTGATAAAACAGTTCCGGCCATATCGCAATCAGTAAAATTACAATAAGTCATTTCAGCATAACTGCAATCTGCACCTGTTAAAATACATTCAGAAAAATCACATTCTGTTACAACAGATCTTGTAAAATCAACAGCTGTAAGATCCGCACCATAAAAACTTACCAGTGCCAAATTACAATCAGCAAACGAACTTGAATTTAGGTCAACATCTGAAAAATCTACATCTTTTATGACCATATTTGAAAAATCAACTTCACTTAAATCTACATCATCCCTATCTTTTTTCCACTGGTTAAACTTTTCCGGGGTACTTTGAATCAAGGATAATAATTCTTCTTTTGTATAATCTAACATTCTTATCTCCTTAAAATATATTTATTTTTCTACTAAATTCATCTGCATAGCAAGCAGTAGCGCCTGAGTCCGATTTGTAACATTTAATTTTTTGAATATATTGTTTAAGTGGCTTTTTACGGTAACTTCACTCAATACGAGTTTTTCTGCAATGGACTTATTGCTTTCTCCCTGCGTAACTAATAATAAAACATCTTTTTCCCTTCGAGTCAAGCTATTAAATTGTTGAACTTGATTTATTGTAACATTAGAGGTAAAAGTATTGTTATTATTAGGTTTCACCCTGCGCAAAACAGCTTCAATTCTTGCTAGAAGATTCGGCAGGATAAACGGTTTTACAACATAGTCATCAGCTCCGATTTTCAAACCGGACACCATTTTCTGATCCTCATTGACCGCTGTAACCATAATTACCGGAATAGCACTTATGCCCGGGGTTTTTCTTATCTGCTTAATAGTTTCCCAGCCGTCCATTTCGGGCATCATGACATCTAATAAAATTAAATCAAAAACCTTGCCGGATTTCAATACCTCAAGCGCCTGCACCCCATTTTTGGCACAGTTCACCTCATAACCGTAAAAAGGAAGAACATCTTCTAAATATTTCGGATTATCATCAACGAGCAATATTTTTGTTAATTCGGACATTTATATTATCCTTATTTTAAACAATTTTGTATTTTAAAGCCTTCAAAGCTGCCTGCAGCCTGTCATCAACCTCTAATTTTTGCAAAATACTTGCAACATGAGCTTTTGTTGTATTAACACTTATCACAAGGTGCTGCGCAATCTCCATATTACTGTTGCCTTCTGTCATAAGTTTCAAAATCTGGGCTTCACGCGCGGTTAAATCATATTCTTTATAATTCAAGTTTGCATCCCCGACGCTCGCATTAGCACTTGCCTGAAGGACAATATGAGCAATACTTGGATCAAACCAGGCTGCGCCGTCTGCAACTGATTGAACAACCTGAACAAGTCTTTGAAGATTAATTTCTTTTGAGCAATAAGCATTGGCTCCGGCTTTTAAACTGTTTAAAACCTCTTTTTCATCATTATGAGAGGTTAAAATAATTATTTTTGTTTCCGGATTTATATTATGAATAGCGCGCGAAGCATCAATACCATTCATATTTGGCAGCCCTAAATCCATAATAACAACATCAACAGAATTGTTTTTAAAAATTTCAAGCGCATCCTCTGCAGATGAAGCCTCGTAAATTACCCCGATAAAATCAACATCTTCAAATGTTGTTTTCAAACCAAATCTTGTTAATTCGTGATCTTCTACAATCAATATATTTTTTTTCATATCTTTAATTCCTCTTTTGCCAACTGATAATCAGGGTTTAAGTTTAAACATTTTTCAAAATTTTTATTAGCTTCGGCGACCAACCCTTTATTTTTCAAAACAAGCCCGAAATAATAATAATACCTGTAGTCATTATCATCAATATATTTTGCAATACCCAGATAAGTAAGTGCCTGTTCATAAGCTTCTTTATTTATTTCAAGCTTTGCTAAATCAATCCAGCCATCTTTAAAATTTGGATTAATAGCAATAGCTTTTTTCAAATAAGCTAATTCTCTATCTTTTTCTAATAGTGCCATTTGATAATATGCTTCATAAGATTTTGAACTGGCACGCAGAACTTTTGAATATATGTCTTTTGCTTTTTTAACATTATTCATCTTTTGATAAATTTCAGCAAGCTTAATTTCAGCAACGCAGGTTCTATCCTTTGATACAGCTTTTTTAAAATAGCCTTCCGCAAGTTTTAAATCATTATTACGGACAGCAATATTTCCAAGCGTAATCAAAGCATCTGAATGCCCCGGCTCAATATCAACAGCTTTTAGCGCATAATCCTGAGCTTTCTCAAACTCTTTCATATCATAATAAACTTTTGCAGTAAGCGCATAAACTTCTTTGTTAATATTTTTCTTACCCGAAATTGACGTCTGTAAGACACGCAAAGCTTTAGTCAATTCACCTTCATCATAATAGTAATACGCTAAATGGTACTTTTTCCAATAATCATTTTTAGCAGCTTTATAAAGAATATATTGCTGTGATGAATGAAGCTGTTTATCAAAAACTATCGTATTGATATCATTTTGATCCAAGTCGTTTAGGTATTTAACCCCGTCTTGAGGTTTATTTGACTGTGAGTAAATTTCAGCTTTTAACCTTTTATAATTCAAATTTTTAGGATTTTTTGAAATCGCATCGTCTATAGATTTTTGAGCCTGTTTTATATCACCGTTTTTCATGCTGCCAAATGCTACAAGATAATTTGCATAATCAGAGTCTGTAAGCAAGGCTGTTTGTTTCATCAATTCATTTGTAGCCTCACTACTTTGATCATTATACATAATATTCGAAAACATCTCAGCCAAATACATCTGGTCCTTATGAGTCAGGCGATAATTCGGGAAATAATAAGTTTTAACATCATCTTCCATTAAAGAAGAAATATCATTATCCTGAATTTTTGACATAGATAACTCTGCAAGTGAAAAAAAGCCGATAGCAGCCATTTCCTGGGTCAACCTCATATATATATAGTCATTTGGGACTATATTATCAATGAGCATTTTAAAATCCTGATAAGATGAACGCACATTGCTTTGCATAAATTTATCCATCGCAATTGTGTACTGATTTTTAATCGCATTTCTAGTCAGGGTACCGCGTTTCAATTCATAAGAAGGCTGATTGACAACTTCCTGATAAGTTGCAGGATTGTTATCAAGCGGATTAACCGGTTTAATATTACTCAAATCAAATGCCATAGCAGAATTTATTGTTGATGAAACAGCAAGCAAAGATATAATCAAACATTTTTTCATTGATCTTCTCCCCCTTTTTCATCGTTTTTGCCTGTATAATAGAAGTTAAACAAATCAAATATTTGTTTTTCCTCATCAGTCATAGATTCTGCAGTTCCAAAACTATGGATAGCAGCTAAATCATATTTTGTCAGAATTTTTTCATCTTCAGCTTTCATTTTACCATGAGATTCTGATAAAAATACTTTTATAATTTTATTAACGGGAATATTCAAAAATGAATCCACAAGACGCATATCAAAATGAGAATTCCTGCCTTTGATAAGGATATCAATAACATTTACAATCGGCATTTTATCACGATAGTGACGTTTTGAGGTTATCGCATCAAACACATCAGCAACCGCCAAAATTCTGCCACCAAGAGTTATTTCTTCACCTTTCAAGTGCCTGTAATAACCTGTCCCATCCCATTTTTCATGATGGGAACAAGCCATCTCAGTTATCATCCTGAAATCTTGTGACATATAAATTCTATTCAAAATATTATGGGTAATTCTAACGTGTTCCTGAATATGCTTATATTCTTCATCAGTTAATTTACCATCTTTTTGCAAAACAGAATCTCTAATACCTATTTTACCAATATCATGCAAAGCTGCAGCCTTTTCAAGCAGCCCGATTTCTTTTGAATCCATACCCACAGCCTTTGCCAAAAGAGTTGAATACAAACGCACTCGTGTTGAATGACCTGCAGTAATTTTATCGCGCGCATCTATAGACATTGCAAGAGTATCTATAAAGCTTTCAAATAACAATTTCTGTTCATGATACATTTGAAGTTGTTTATCAAATAATTGAGCATTTTCAAGTGCAATACTTGCGCTGCCTCCGATTGCAACAAGTAAATCTTCATCATTTTTAGTAAATACACCGTCAATTTTATTCAGAACCTGAAAAGCACCAATAATTTCACGATTATTATTCATAATAGGCATACACAAAATCGTTTTTGTCTTATAACCTGTTTTTGTATCAACTTCCGGGTTAAACCTTGAATCGCTGTATGCATCTACAATATTTAACGATTCACCGGTTTTTACAACATACCCGGCAAGCCCTTTGTCTGCAGGGAAACGAATCTCTTTGCTTGCCTCAAGACCCAACGCAACCTTAGACCACAGCTCATCTGAATCCTTATCCCATAAAAATACCGTACATCTATCTGCTTGTATTGCATTTTTAGTTTCTTCTGCAATTACACGCAAAAGCTCATCAATATCAGTCAGTGCTGTAATAGAACGGCTTATCTTTACAAGTGAAACTAAAGGATCACTTTTTATCGGCAGAGAATAATCCATATTGTTTTGTAATTGACGTATTCTGGTATTGATATGTCCTGAAAGAGAATACCTATCTTCCCCTACAGATAATTTTAAAGCATTGTTATAATGAATAAGTGCAACATCTTTATTCATTTCTGCAAAATTCATATTACCAAGCACCAGTTCATTGATTAATAAAGCTGTGTCACTGCCTGAACGCTGAGCCATAAATGTCCCGTCATTCAATAGAGCAATAGCACCTTCGTATTTGTTTTTATCTTGAGAATAGTCTAAAAAAGCTATTAAACTTAAACATATTGATACACCTTCGGTGTCTTCACTCGATTGATAAACCTTATAAGCTTTATCAATATACTTCCGAGCTTTCGCATAATCTTTTTCATCAAGTGCCTCTATTACCTGATGAAGATTTTTTTCTGCCTCTTCTTTTTTTACTACTCTACCTTCTGTCATAGTTTTCCTTTTTAATATATTGTACAATATTTTTGAAAGAAATACAAAAAATTTTTACAATTCTATTTTAAAATAATGTAATTGTATGATGAAAAAAGCAGATGAATGATACATTATTTAAATGGAATAATATATGAAAGGCGAAAAAATGGCTGATTCACTACAAACTTTAAAATGTCCGGCTTGCGGAAAAGATATGGAAAAGGTATTCATAACAAATCAAGGTATAAGTCTTGATATATGTACCCAAGGCTGCGGCGGCATATATTTTGACAACAGGGAATTTAACAAATTTGATGAACAAGACGAAGATATCTCAGCAGTACTTGAAAAAATCAATAGTTCAAGTTTTCAAAAAGTTAACGAAACAATGGACAGATTCTGCCCAAACTGTGGAAGCAAAATGGTTAAAAACCATTCAAGCATACATCAGACAATTCAAATTGACGAATGCTATAACTGCGGCGGAAAGTTTCTTGACAACAGCGAGCTTGTAAAAATTAGAGCAGAATACGAAAACAACGACCAAAGAGATGAAGACATTCTTCGCCACGTATACAAAACTGCGGGGCAGGAGTTAGCTGCACTGGATCAAAAATACGCTGATTCAAAAACTGACAGAACTATTCTCCAAAAAGTTTTCTATAAACTTACCGGTATATAAACCATATCAAGAACTTTTGACAAATGTGGATAATACCCGTCATTCAACAGTTCATAAAATTTTTTATAAGTATAAGGTGCTGTATTTTTAACCTGCTCAGGGTATAAATACAGCCCTTCTACAAATCTGGCAAACAATTCCGCAGGCTTTGAATAATATTTTTTCAGCCTGTTAATTTTAGCAGAAATTCTTGCTTGCTTTTTCTGGCAGGATTTTAACCTAATATATGCTGCAAATTCAGGCGGCATATCACAAAAATCTTTTTCAATATTATCAATAGTAAAAATTTCAGTCTTTTTAAACAAGACACCTGATACCAATTTAATCCTGTCGTATTTCAAAAGATAACGCGCTTTTGATTTTTTAATATACCTATCAAACTCTTTAAATTTTTTAGAACGTAAAAATTTCGGATAACGATTTTTAATAATCTTTTCATACTCCAAAATTTTATCTTTTACTATATTTTTATGATAAATAAGCCTTTCACATTTTGAATGCGAATCAACAATACCGGTAACAGCCAAAAGTTCCTCTTCATATAAAGAAACTCTATCATCTGCAAAAAGAACTTCAAGGGTGCCGCCGTTTTTTTCCATAAACGGTTCTATCCGAGAATGCACATAATGCGCAAATTCATGCAACAAGGTTGGAACAACCCTGTTTTTGGGAATATTTTTAGATACATCAATACGCGCTCTTGAATAAAAGCCCATATGCCCTCTTGCTTTTGTTGAAGTATGAACATTCAGCCCAAGACTTTTAAAATATTTAACTAAATCCTTCTCCAGCTCTGCCATAATTACATTATAATATAATTTTTTTAAATGATGTCAGCATATAAATAGAAATATATAATAAAAATGTTTATAAAAAAGGAGATTAATATGAAAAATTCAATGTTAGCAGCAGTTTGTATCCTAATTTTAGGACTCGGGATTTCCGGCTGCGGACAAAAGCCAAAACAACAAACAACAGTTCCTGCAGCAAAAGAACAAGCAGAAGCACAAAAACCTGCAATCAAATTAACAGGACTTGGAGGAATAAAGTACTCAGTAAAAAACATTCCTGAAAATACCGTAAATTATGTTAAAACCAAAAGTGAATATAAAGAACTATACACGGATAAAAAGTTTGCGATATATTATGTAGGCGCTGACTGCCCTTATGCACAAACTTTCATTGATACCGTTGAACCTTTAAAAAACAGTACTGAATACTCCGACAAATACAACTTTTACCCACAGCAAGCTGCCGGACTTAAAGAGTTTTCCAGCTTAGAAGAAGCTCAGGCTGATGTAGATTTTTCAAACATGTGCAATGAATTTTGCATAGTAAACCCTGCTAAAAATCAAATATTTTCTATTGATGGAATAGGCAGTGAAGAGGCCGCAAAACTTGGAAGTATTTTTGAACAATTGAAAGATTGGTAAATACAAAATAATAAAATGGGGCGCCTGAGAATACTCAGGCGCCCCATTTTTACTATGAATTAGCTTTCTTTTTCAAATTGGTCTTTGCCAACTGAACATAACGGACATACATAATCTTCCGGAAGATCTTCAAATGCTACATTATCATTTTCTGCCGGATCATACACGTAACCGCATACCATACAAACCCATTTTTCCATAATTAATTGTTTTCCTTTCTCTTTTTACATTCACTGCATATACCATGAAATACTATATCATGACTTATTATTTCAAATCCTGTAGCCAGGCGGGTATTTTCAACTAATGCCGGAGCTACTCCTGCCGGGATATCAAAAACCTTTCCACAATCTTTACATATAAAATGATAGTGTTCAAATGTATTATGATCAAAGTGTGCAGAAGCTTCAAGCCCGTCAATTTTTTTAATCATACCAGCCTCCGCCAGCTGGTTTAAATTCCTGTACAAAGTAGTTATCCCAATATTTGAATCAGCTTTTTTTAAAAATTCAAGCAGCTCCTCTGCAGTTGGGTGAACCGCATTGTTTGTTAAAACATCTAAAATTTTTTCACGTTGTTTTGAGTAATTCATAGCTAATCCAAATTGATAACTATTATCAGTTTAACTAATTTATCCAAATTTGTCAATAATCTCAAATTATTTTTTTGTAACCAAGGATTCTGCTAATTTCTTTTCAACATCTGCTTTTACTTGATATTCCGGACTAAATTTTCTCATAAGAAGCATTATTGCAGGAGCCAGAACACCAAGCGCACCCACACAAGCACCCATATTTTTCAATACGGCACTTCTTTTTAACTTTCTAACAGATTTAAAAAATTCATCAATAGTTTGTCCGGATTTCTCATATTGATTCAAAAGTTTTTCAATCTTTTCAGAAACTCCTCTTAATTCGCCTAAGTCAATATACTTTCTTGTATCAACCTTATCTGAATCTTTTAACAGCCCGATAATATCGGATTTTGCAGCCATTTCTGTAATCAAGTTTTTACCTTCGGCTTTAGCTGAATTTACAGAATTAACAGCAAATTTGTAAATTTCAACATCAGATTTGTCTGCCGCTTTGAAACTATTCAAATGAGATTTGACAGAACCATTTGCAAACGCATCTTTAAATTCGCAGGATTCAAGAACTCTTGCATCTAAGTCTATAGATCTTCCTTTTTTGTCTGCACTTTTTTCAAGCGCTTTTGAAATCAATGGACCTGCCAAATACATAAATGCCCAGAAACTTCCTTCTTTAATAACGTAACCAAAGAAATCCTGCGGGTTTCTTGAATGTGAAAGTCTTTCCCCGGTAATAGATGCATCTACAAGCATCAAGTTTTTCACAGGATCAAATATAAAGTCTTGCACTCCTCCGGTGAAGGTTACTCCCTTATTTCCGATATTATTATAAACTGGTGAAAACGCAGAAGAAAATGGAACATTATTAGATTTATCCATGAATGAAACATTTTTACCTTTTTGTTTTTCAAAGTAATCCTTTTTAATCTGGTCTTCCGTGTATTTATGTCTGAATTTTGTCAAACCTAAATATGTTAAAGTTGTCAAAACAGTTGATGCTGCAAATTTTGCTACAGTTAAAGCTTTGAATTTAGAAGCATGCTCTGCTGCTGATTTTAAGCTATTTTTCACAGCTTCTGTCGGGGCTAATTCTCTTGCTGCCGCTAATATCTCAGGATTTTTCAAAATTCTTGCATCTACTTTCGGATCAAACCCAAGCGGTTTAAACATAGCAACGTCTAAAATCTTTTTATAAGCAGGAATTCCCCACAGCCAAATAGCCTGCGTGCCAAATTCGTCAATAAATCTATCTTTTCCCTCTACTTTGTCCCCTGCCATATAAGAAGCTGCTGTTAAACCGCAGCTATTGGCAATATCTTTCATTGCCAATGGAACCAGAGAACTGTTATTTCCTAATGTGGAGTAAATTGTACTTGCTGTTAATTTTGGTATCATTTTCCTTATCCTATACAGGACAACATTGTCCTGCCCTCAACTTGTGTATTACAAGCCCCAAACTAAATTCATTAATCTGACGATTGGAGCATTTGCCTTTATAGTTGAGTTTCGTCGAATATTTTTATTTTTCATAACTTTAACCTTCACTTTTTCTTTAAATATCGTAAAAAATATTAATTGCCTTTTTTACAATTATTTTTTACATTTGTTACAAACAAAAACAAGACCCCTAATCTTAAAGGTCTTGTCTTAAACTTTATTTCCAACACAACGGTGTCTCGTTTTATTTAAAACAAGCCTTCTAAAATTCGTCTGCTGCGTCGGTTTAATATAAACATTTATTTAAAAATCCTTTTTTATACTGTAAAAATAAATTAACACAAGGTAAAAAAAAAATCAATAACAGCATAAAAATATTATCTAATGTAACAAAATTTACTCAAACCGCCAGTATATGTTATTATACTTGTGAATGGTTATATTAAGAGGAAACATACAATGTCTGATTTAGAAAATGAAAAAAATCAAACAAATGATGAAGAAGTATCATTAGAGGATTTTCTAAACCAAACCGATGATAAAGTAGAAGTTTTAGAAAAGAAAAAAAGAACTGTATATATAGAAAAACACGATAATAATTCTGGACAAGGTGAACCTGCACCTTATAATATTCAAAAAGAGTACAATTGGGGTGCGTTTTTATTCAACTGGCTCTGGGGTATAAGATATCGGAAATGGGTATTATTACTTGCGCTGGTATTTTTATTCATCCCTTACGGATATGTTGTAAGCTTTGTAATAAGTATTATTGCAGGATTCAAAGGAAACCAATGGGCCTGGGAAGAAGTTCAGTATGAAAACGAAGAAGATTTCCATTCGGCTCAAAAACAGTGGGTTAAATTGTGGGGTATTTGTGCAGGAGTCTTTGCGCTAATAAGTATCCCCATCATAATATCTATGTCTAAAAATTCACAAGAATCAATCGAAAATGAAGAAGAAAATATAGAAATTTCTATAGATAAACTTAATCCGTTTAATACAAACAAGTTAAAAATGCCTGAAGAAGTATTTGAAAAAACAGATCTGGCAGATAAACATTCAGACTTTTTAACCTCTGACAAATTTATTATCTATTGGGTAAGAGAAGAAGATGAACTTGCAACTAAAAATAAAGAACTTATTGAAAATGAGTTCAAAGAAAATGAAGAAACCTTAAAAAATGATTTTATATTATCATACGAAATAATTCCTATCCCTAAAAAAACACAAACATCTAAAAAAGAGAAGAAAGAAGAGTTTTCATTGCGAGCTCAATGCGTAAATGATTACTGTATTGATACATGGCTATATAAAACCTGTAACACAGGCTATTGTATCCTTGACCCTCTAACAAAAACCTATATAAAAATAAGAGGCGAAAAAAATATAATACCTAGAGCGAAATATCTGCAGCAAAGAAGACAAAATTCTAAACAATAAATAAAAAGCACCTGATTACTCAGGTGTTTTTTATTTATCAAAACTTCAAAATATTACAATAAAAAAACTAGCCCTGAAGCTAGTTTTATTTTTAAATGGTACCCCCAAGCGAATTCGAATCGCTGTCGCCTCCGTGAAAGGGAAGTGTCCTAGGCCTCTAGACGATGGGGGCTAGTGCCTTTTCGGCTTACGAAAATTATTCTATACTGAACAAAATAAAATGTCAACTATTTCATTTTGTTTTTTCAAGTTTTGTTAAATTATCTTTTTGCCCCTTTATTTCTTCAATAATATCAACTATTTCAGGAGAAATATCATTCGGTTCTGTTATATTTTTTTTGATCATCTGTGCAAATTCAACCTTTTTAAATTCATGCATGCCGCGTGTTTTAAAAACCTCTTCTAAAATTTTTACACGAGGCTCATCGGTCTCTAGCATTTCATGCTCCAGGATTGAAATATTATGCAACTCATAATCAAGTGTTCTTTTAATAAGATTTAACGGCAGCAGATCTTCAAACTCACCGCATTTTAGCAAATGAATTTTATCACCATCTCGAAGCCTTGGTTTTATTTCTTCAAGATTTTCCTGCGCATCTTTATCCAAAAGCACAAATATCGGCAGCCTCAAACTCTCTGCAAGTTTATAATACAACTTTACAACCTGATTTTTGCCGCCGGCTGATAACATATATATGCCCTCTTTGTCAAAATCATACCCGCATTTTTTTGCAAACTCGGGCAATAAAGTTTCTTCTGTAGCTCCCTCTGCTATTACAACTTTTTTCAACGGAAACCTTAAAGAATATTTAAATCTTGACTCTTCAATATCTATTGAATTTGACATAACTTTGAGCCATTTCAAATTTTTAGGAGATATTTCCTCAATAAAATTCAAAAAAGACTTATAATCAATTTTGTTCTTTAACAACTTTTCAACATTATTATCAAACTTAAAAACAGATTTTTCATAATCATAAAGTCTTTGGTTAAGAAGATAATCACCATCTGAAAAATATCCAAAACTCTCCAGAGAATAATTGATAACATACTGTGCCATTTGGGTTAATTCAGCATAATCCATCTGCTCCAAATCAGATTTTTTAAACTTTGGCGAAATCAAATTCCCTGTTAAAATATCAAAAAACACTCGCAGGTACTTAACCTCGGTATTTTTAAACCTGGTAAGCCTGTCTATCGATATAACCAGCTGTTCTTTTGTTAAAGGTTTGACTTTTAAGTTTTTCAATGTTACCTTTCTTTAATACTTCTTTACATTTCTAGCAATTTTTCTCCGGTTTTCTTTTTATAATTAATGTGGAGTTATCATGGTAGAAAAAGTAGATTCTCGTATTCAACAATATAATTATAGCACAATAAACAGGGTTAAAAATACTGTTAGCACTCCGGCTGTGAATAATTGCCAGGCATTACCGGCATTTACTGCATCAAAACCATTGCACACAGCACAAACAAATTCTATAGATACAATTAGAACAACTCTTACAGGAAAAGAAGAGAAACAGAAATATACAACAATACTATCCCACCTTGACAGATCGGGGAGAAAAGTTGTTGATGCTTTACTAAAAACCGGCGTATTATTAAATGCTGAATCAAATGACAAATCTACCGTGCTTGATAACTTATATAAAATCGTTACAGAACCGAGAGCTGAAGGGCTGAATGCCGAAACAATGCTTAGAGATACAATTGCAACCATTGCATATCCGTTTCTTATTACTCAGCAATTTGGAGATATTCCTGCCGAGTACCAAGCCAAAGTAAGCGAAGCTAATAACGAAGGTAAAACAAATCTGCTTGATATTAAACAAGGTAATCAAGATATCAATGTTACATATTCAGGAACCTGCGTTGCCGCAAGCACAGAATTTAAACTTGCGAAACAACTGCCTGCAGAATTTGCACGCTTTGCTCAAGAATTAAGTTCTCCGAACATGTCAGCAACAAAAACAATCGAATTAAAAAATCTTGCAGATGAAACTTTAAACGCACTCTGGCTTTTGAACGCGTTTGAAATTCCTTATGAAGCAAAAGATTTTAACACTGCGACATTAAAATTTGCACCGGATAAAAATGCAATTTTAAGAGCGCAAATTCAAACAACAAACAAAGATCCGTATGAAAGAACTCCGCTAGATGTCCTTATGCAATCAACATTTATGCAGGTAGGATCCCAGCAATCTTACAACACACTGACAGACAAACGTGCCGGTAAATTCAACCAAAATGATAAAGGCTTGATTGAATTTGAAAAGACATTTACAGAATCTGTTGTATTTGATAAAAATATTTTATCCGTAACTTACCAAACAGTTGATGAAAATACCCGCCTTATCGGATACGAAACAGATCTTAGCACAATGAAACGACATATTCTTGATGCGTTAAAAGAAAAAGAAACCGTAATTATCGGCTACACTCAAATTGATAATAACAATATCATTGTAAACGGGCATGAAATTACAATTGTGGATTATAAAACAGATAACAAAGGTAAGGTAACTTTTATCTGCAATGACACTGATGACAATGTTCCGCGCGCGATTGAGTACTCAGAAGACTATCTGCTGCCAAAAATTCATCACGCAGCTTTGCCAAAACATATTGTTGAACAAGATTTGAATATTGTTCCAAACTGGGTAGAAGGCATTGATATGTATAAGAAAATGAAGTCTGCTGCATAAATTTTCCTTACCGGGAATGTATTAAAATTTCTTAATAAAAAACAAAAATTAAGCAAATAAAATTTTCTCTAGTTTTTATACAAGTGAAGTGTAAAAGGTAAAACAATGATAAACGTACCAAATATTAATCAATCTGTAATGATAAATAAATCAGGCACGGTTCTACCAAAAACAGAAAACACGCCTGCTAATGAGTCTTTAAATAATAACAACCAAACCCCAAAATATACAACAAACATTTATCCTGATAAAACAATTCCGGTTTATGCAAATAACACTGCAAAAACAGTAGATGTAACTGCACCGGTTAAAGCCAGCATTTTTTACATAAATGATTTACATGGTCAAAATATAACAATGGAGCGAATGTTTAATGCTGTAAATCAGTTTGACTCAAAGACTGCCCCCGGGGTTGATAAAATGAAATTTGCCTCCGGTGATATTATGCTTGGGGAAGATGAAAAACATGTAAAAGTCGCTGATAAATTTCTAAATATGGGCGGATTTTTGGCAACAGCTCTGGGAAACCATGAATGCGACCTACCGACTAATGACTTTGTAAATTTAATAAAAGATAAACAATATAAAATATTAGGCTTAAACCTTAATCCATCTGAAAATAATCCGATCCACAATTATATAGAAAAATCTTATATTCAAGAAATTAATGGACACAAGTACGGAGTTATAGGTTTAGTTCCACCTGATTTACATGTTCACGTTAAACTTCAAGACCACTTAAAAGATTTACATATTGAAGAAGATTTCAAAAAATCAATCCCGGAAGTTCAAAAAGAAGTAGATAAATTACAAGCTCAAGGTATTAATAAAGTTATCGTACTTTCGCATTCCGGCTATCGCCAGGATGTGCAATTAGCAAAAAATGTTAAAGGAATTGATGTAATCCTTGGGGCCCATACTCACACATTGCTGGAAGGAATTGAAGAAAATAAAAACCTATTCTACTCAGAAACCGGCGAACCGATTGTTATAACTCAAGCCGGAAGAGACGGTAAAAACTTCGGAGTACTAAACGTTGAATTTGATAAAAACGGAGTAATTACAAAAGTTCAAAACAATATCGGAAAAACTGATAATTACAGACGAAACCTGGCAGCACGCGCAGTATTTGAAAATATTTTAGGCAAACCTGAAAAAGTCGGAGTTTTAAAATATGTTGAAAAATATCCGGAAGATGCCCTGGGTAGAGAAAACCCTCACTGCGATTTCATCGTAGATGCACTTAGAAAAGAATTAAATACAGATATTGCAGTAATGAATTCAGCTAATATCCGCGGGCAATTTGAAGAAGGTTCTGTTGATACCAGAGATCTTGCAATTATCTCTCCTTTTGCAAATAAAGTTGTAGTAATCGAAGCAACCGAAGAAGAAATAGTTAACGGAATCAAAAACAGAGTAAAAGCTTCTATGAGTTCAAATTCTCACAGACCTGGTATCGTACAAGTTTCCGGACTAAAATATTCATTCAATAATGCAGGAGACATTCTATCTATGTCATTTGTTGACAAAAAAGGGAACGAAACACCAATAGATTTTAACAACCCTAGAAGAGATAAAATGTACACATTAGCCTCTGATGATTTTTGTGTAGGCAATCCTGACGGTGGAGGATTAAATCTACAACACAGATTAGATACAGCTTTGAAAAAATTTGATTACGACAAAGATATAGTTGTCGGGGAATACATAAAACATGCAAAAGACCCGATTGAAATCAGATCAGACGGCAGAATAACAAAAGTTGACTAATACCCATATTGTTCGTGGGCATTGAGATATTCGCGCACGGTATTCAAAGATGATTGAACAATACGAGTCACTCGAGATGGAGAAAGCCCGATTTGAGTTGCAATATCTTTCACCTGCATATTTCTATAGAATCTGTATTCCACAACCGTTCTTTCTTTTGGCGGAAGTTTTGAAATAGCAGATCTAATCATTTTACCCATTTCAGAGATTTCAGCATTTTCATCAGGCATAGCATGCGGATCTTTCACAAAGTCAAACGGTGAATCATTATCACTTGCGGCTGCCGCCAATCCATCAATAGAAAGAATTGTTTCATAGATAGCTTCGCGGACTTTAGCCTGCTTCATATCCATGCCTTCTACTGCTTCATCCTCATCATATTCTTCTTCTGATTTATGTTTTAAAGAGTACCATTTATATCTTATTCTTAATTCATTACGAATAGCCCATCTTACAGCAGTTGCAATATAAGCTGAATTATATTTGGCAAGTTGTTCGGGAGTTTTGTTTTTAATCATAACCTGAATTGCAATAATCCCGATTGAAAGCAGCTCTTCGTATTCGACCATGTGTGACGGAATACGCCTATGCTCTACCCTTGCAACCTTCTGCACTATATCTATGTAATGCTGTAAATTTGTTTTATCTTCTTTAGTCATAACTTTACACATCTATATTACTACAGTCTATTAATTTTGCGGTCGTTTATTTGATGGATTTTTCATTTTGTAAACGAACATCAAAATTTCTGCAACAGCCTTATAAAGTTCCGGCGGAATTGACTGGTTAATATCAACCATACGGAACAGTGCCCTTGCAACAGGCGGGTTTTCGATAACAGGAACATTATTTTCTTTTGCAATATTTATAATTTTCTTTGCAATAAGCTCTGTCCCTTTTGCAATAAGCATAGGAGAATCCATCTCTTCTGCAACATATTTAAGCGCGCAGGCAACGTGAGTCGGGTTTGTGACAACAAAATCTGCTGTCGGCACAGCATCCATTGCACCTTGCTGAAGCATCTGCATACGTCTTTGCCGTAGCTGCGCTTTAACATTCGGATCACCTTCAGAGTTTTTATATTCATCTTTAATTTCTTTAAAAGACATCTTTTGGTCTTTTAAAAACTTCCACTTCGTAACCCCGTAATCGGCAGCCGCAATAACCAAAAAGGCAATACAAGCTTTGAAAATAAACTCTGTGATAAGTTTTCCAAACTCAATCATAACCGCAAAATTGTTATCAACAGATGCCAGCATCAAAATCGATTCAATATGGTCTTTATATACCATCCAGCCGATATACCCAAGAATTATAACTTTCACAATATTTTTAAACAACTCAAAAAGAGTTTTTATAGACATAATATTTTTAAAATACTTAGTAGGATTAAGCTTGTCTAATTTCGGCATCAACGGAGCAACCGCAACCAGCGGCCCAACCTGAATAAAATCAGCAAGAACCGCAACAAGCCATGCTATTGCTAAAATCGGACCGATAATAAGCGCCGCACCTTTAACAGCGATTAAAAGAATATACATATATCCTATTTTATCAACATGCGCGTTTGGAATCTGCTCATACAGAAGCGTAAAAACCTGCACAATCTGATCCCAGATAAAAGGTGCAAGACCAAAGATTACAGAGAATAAAACAAGCAGCGAAACAGCTGTTGAAAAGTCTTTTGACTTAACAACCTGCCCTTCCTTTCTTGCCTGTTCCAGCTTTCTGGGGGTGGCATCAAACTGCTTATCTTCATCACCCATTGTGTAACCCTTCTGTTTACAATATTATATCATGGATAATAATGATTTATTATTAAATTTCAGCCTAAGAAACTATTTTAACACCTGAGCTTGTTCCAAGTCTGACAGCACCTGCGTTAATCATTTTAATTGCAGATTCTTTATCTCTGATTCCGCCTGATGCTTTAACCTGCAGTCCAGCGGATTTTACAGTATTGAGCATCAACTCAACATCTTCAGCTTTTGCTCCGACTCCGTTTTTTACAAATCCTGTTGATGTTTTTACAAAATTTGCACCACCTTTAACAGCACATTCACAAGCATATTTTATTTCATCAGAAGATAATAAATCAGTTTCAATAATAACTTTCAAATTATGCCCCTGACAAGCTGCTTTTATACCTTTAATTTCATCAATAATCAATTCTGTTTGGCGATCTTTTACCCTTGTAACATTTATTACCATATCAATTTCATCAGCACCGTCTTTGATTGCATTTATTGTTTCAAAAATCTTTGTTTCTGTAGTATTAGCACCAAGAGGGAAACCAATAACAGTGACAATTTTCACCTCAGACTCTTTCAAATACTCTTTTGCAAGCTTTACATAACATGGGTTGATGCAGACACCTAAAAATTTATATTGCACAGCTTCCTCAAAAAGCTTTATTAAATCAGCTCTTTGCGCATCTTGTTTTAATAAAGTATGTTCAATATATTTATTTAAATTTTCCATTATGTCCTCCTTACAAAATATTATCCAAAATTTCTATAACATGATCTGCTTTATTCAAAGTAAAAAAGTGCAGAGCATCAACCCCTGAATCAATCAAATCCTGGCATTGTTTTATAGAATATTCAGTCCCGATTTTTTTCGCATCATCAGGAAAACGTTCTAAATCCTGTCTTAACTTACCGGGAATTTTAACATGAGTAATCTCAACCATTCTTTCAATCTGTTTAAGGCTTCTTATAGGCATAATCCCCGGGATTACAGGCAGTTTAATACCTGATTTTTCAAGCAGATCAAGATATGAATAAAACTTATCATTATCAAAAAACAACTGGGTAAAAATCGCACTTGCACCGGATTCTACCTTCTTTTTAAGGTTTTCTACATCTTTATAAATGCTTTCCGCTTCAATATGACCTTCCGGATATCCGGCAACACCGATTGACAGAGTAGAATTCTGATGAATAAAGTCAATAAGTTCATTTGCATACGAAAATTCTGACACTGTCAAGCCTTCCATATCAGCACTTTTATCACCGCGCAGTGCCAAAATATTTTCAATCCCCATATTTTCAATTTGAACAATATAATGTTCAATCAGCTCTTTAGTCGCTCCGATACATGTAAAATGCGGCATCACATTAAATTCCAAATCTATCAACGAACGCAATAGCTCAAGCGATAAGTCTCTGGTCCCGCCATTAGCGCCATAAGTCAACGAAATCAAAACAGGATTGAATTTTTTTAAAATTCTGACTTGTTCAAACAAATTTGAAATGTTGCCATCTTTTGGCGGGAATATTTCAAAAGAAATCTTAGGTGCTTTTAATATTGAATTAACACCGTTGAAATTCCTATTTTGATATATTTCCAGCAGTTCCATTGATAATTCCTAATTTATTTTGACAACTTGGCTTTTAACCTGGCTTCTGCCCTGGCAATAGCAGCTTCTGCCCGTTTTGCATCCATTCGAGCCTGAGCATTACGAAGTTTTAATTTAGCACGTTCCAAGGCTTCTCTTGCCCGGGCTTCATCAATTTCTTCCCCGGGCTCCGCCAAAGTTGTCAGAATCAAGCATTCTTCATCTTTGAATTGCAAAATTCCGCCCATTGTTGTGAATTGCTTAACTTCATCACCTGAAATTGCCCTTGTTACGCCAATGTCAAGAGCTGTCATCATCGGAATATGACCTTTCAAAATCCCAAATTCGCCATCAATTCCTTTTGAATAAATCTCATCGACTTCTTCATCAAAAACAACTCTTTCCTGTGTAATAATTTTTAGTTTCATAAATTATTCCTCAATTGTTTTTGCTTTTTCAACAGCTTCTTCAATTGTACCAACCATATAAAAGGCTTGTTCAGGAAGATCATCATGCTTGCCTTCGATAATTTCTTTAAAACCTCTTATTGTATCATCGATTTTTACATATTTACCCGGAATACCTGAGAACTGCTCAGCAACAAAGAATGGCTGTGATAAGAATTTTTGGATTTTTCTTGCTCTGTTAACAGTTTCTTTATCTTCTTCTGACAATTCATCCATACCAAGAATTGCAATAATATCCTGTAATTCTTTGTATTTTTGAAGAATTTCAAGAACTTTTCTTGTAACATTATAATGCTCTTCTCCGATAATAAACGGATCTAAAGCTCTTGAATTTGATTCAAGCGGATCTACTGCCGGATAAATACCTAAAGATGCAATATTTCTTGATAATACGGTTGATGCATCAAGGTGAGAGAAGGTTGTAGCAGGCGCTGGGTCAGTCAAATCATCTGCCGGAACATAGATAGCCTGAACAGATGTAATTGAACCGTCTTTTGTAGATGTAATTCTTTCTTGCAACTCGCCCATCTCGGTTGCCAGTGTCGGCTGATAACCTACCGCGGAAGGCACACGTCCCAACAGCGCAGATACTTCTGAGCCTGCTTGAGTAAATCTAAAAATATTATCAATAAACAAAAGTACATCCTGTTTAGAAAAATCCCTAAAGTATTCAGCAGCAGTCAAAGCAGACAAGCCGACTCTCATTCTTGCTCCAGGCGGTTCGTTCATCTGACCGTAAATCAGACCAACTTTATCTAAAACTCCGCTTTCTTTAAACTCATTCCAAAGGTCATTACCTTCACGGGTTCTTTCACCGACACCGCCAAAAACAGAAACCCCGTTATGAGCCATAGCAATGTTATGGATTAATTCTTGAATTAATACGGTTTTACCAACACCGGCACCGCCAAACAATCCGATTTTCCCACCTTTTTGATATGGCTGTAAAAGGTCAATCGCTTTAATCCCTGTTTCAAGAATTTCTACATCTGTATTTTGATCAACAAGTTTCGGGGATTCTCTATGGATAGGCAAATAAGTTTCAGCATCAACCGGTCCCATATTGTCAACGGCATCACCTGTAACATTTAAAATTCTGCCTAAAATAGATTTTCCTACAGGAATTTTAATAGGTTCATTAGTATTAACAACTTTCATACCGCGTCTTAAACCGTCAGTTGAAGACATTGCAACGGTTCTAACCTTATTAGAACCCAGCATTTGCTGAACTTCTGCAACAATTTTTGTTCCGTCTTCTTGAAACATATTAAGCGCTGTATAGATATTTGGCAAATCTCCTGATGGGAATTCTACGTCGACTACAGGTCCTATGATTTTTGTAATTAACCCTTCTGTTGCGGTTAATGTTTCCATATTTACCCCCTCTTTTATAATATATAATTTTAAATATTTTTCTTATTACTTGTATATTATAGCATTAAGAAAAATTTTTACATAATACCGATAGATAAAAATATTAATAATTTTTGATACCACTAGCAAAAAACTTTTTTCTCATGTATTATATTGTTCATACTCGAAAATTTACAGAAAGAACATGTCATTGTTAATTGGAAAAGATTTAAATTCTAACGATAAAATATACAAACCTGATTTCAATTCAAAGTCCGGCAGGGAATTATTAGCGTTCTATCTCCAGACAAAATTCAGGCAGATTTTTTTATATGATAAAAAACAGTCGATTCCGCTGATAAATAATATTAACCAAAACTTTATCGACAGATTCTCTAGACGCCTAATAAACAAACCTGCAAAGCGCCTTTTAATTGGAGTCACGGGAGAATCGGCATCAGGCAAATCAACAATCTGCCACGAAATCAAAAATGTTATTGAACAACTTTCCATGCCTGTAACTGTTTTGAGTACTGATAATTATTTTAACGATATTTCTGCACTAATTAACAAATACGGAACCTTTGATAAACTTAGAGATAACGGCTATGACGTTGATGCTCCGTCAAGTTTCCAATTAGATATTTTGCGTTCTGATCTTGAAGATTTATCTGACGGACTTGATATAAAAGCCCCAATGTATCTTCCAAACGGAACAGGTGTTTCTATGCCAAAAGCCATAGATATTCCTTCTCAAAAAATTATTGTTGTTGAAGGTATTGCTACAATGTATGAATCTGTAAAAGACGTGTTTGATATTAAAATTTATGTTGAAACAGAAAACGAATTGAGAAAAAACAGATTTTTAAACCGTGCAGTTGAAGAAAGAAATCAGAGCATGGAAAATGCCGAAAAGCATTGGAACTACATTGCACAAGCCGGCGAAAAATACGTTAAACCGTTCAGAAAAGAAGCTGATCTTGTAATAAACGGAAACTCAGATTTAAAATACTTTGCCCAAATGCTTGAATATATTCATGAAATAACTAACAACTTTCAAGCATAATTAAGCAATTGGAGAAAAGATTAATACATAATCTGCACATTAACTTTACGTGCTCGGGCTTTATTATCAAAATCCACTAAAATAACTTGCTGCCATTGACCAAGCTGCAATACACCATCAATCAATGGGACATGGGTTGAATTTCCGACAATAGATGCTCTAACATGGGCATATCCGTTGCCATCATGCCACATTTCATCATGATGATACCTTGAATCAACAGGAGCAATACGCTCCAAAGCTTCCGGCAAATCAACCAACAGCCCCGGCTCAAACTCGATATTTGTAACTGAAACCGTACTCCCTTGCGCGTAAATAAATACAACCGCATTTTGTAATTGATGATTATACACAACATTCCTAATCTGCGGCGTTATATCTATAATATCTGAATTCCCCTTAGTGTGAATAGTAAAAACATCATTAATAATAGTCATGACCGAAACATATACCCCTTTTTTATAATTGTAGAAAGAACAATCCTCAAATGCAATGAGTCATGGGCAAATAATTAAATTTGTAAAGTTAAAAAGAACAAGCAATATATACATTTAATAGTGAAATTCTTCGCTTTCGTTCAGAATGACAGTCCTCGGCCGGACGGGGCACCACGCCACCAATTGCCTTAAGACTTGGATTATTTTGGTCTTTATCCCTCACCCTATGAGAGAGGGCTGGGGTGAGGGGTCCTCACCGGACGGGGTAACATGCTACCAATTGCCTTGGGCTTTGAATTATTTTGATTTTCATCCATTTCCTTTTAGAGGGGTAGGGTAAGGACTATTATTTACCCCGTTTTATAATTATCAAATTTCTGGTAAGTTTTTCTTCTAAGGGCAGGTCATATTCAATAATATCAATAATATTTGCTTTATATTTTTTTAAAACAGCTTTTGCTTCTTCTATCTCTTCAGGGGTTTTGCGAGATTTGTATGCTACAAAATACCCATCTTTTTTGAGTTTTGGCAGTGCATATTCACAAATATTTTTTAAAGATGAAACAGCGCGGGATGTAACTATATCAAATTCTCCATTCAAATTCTCCACCCTTGAACAAACAGAAGTTAAATTCTTCAATCCGAGTTTTTCAGAGATTAAAGCAACAGCACGAATTTTCTTTGCAATACTATCTACTGCAAGAACTTCAATTTCCGGATATTTAATTGCAATCGGAACTGACGGGAATCCGCCCCCGGTCCCAATATCTAAAAGATGTTTACCCTTTCCGTATTTATCAAAAAATTTTTCAATAGATAAAGAATCATAAATATGCTTTTCCCATAAAAATTTTTCATCATTTTTTGATATTAGATTAACTTTGGAATTTTCTTCCAAAAACACTTTCATATATTCGCTATAAGATTCTTTATTTTCCATATTTTTCCTGAAGTTTTCTTAGTTCAGCTTCTGTAATTCTTTTTTTTAGATCCTCAATACGAGTTGTTATTTTATCTAAATTATCCTTTGTAAATGAATTTTTTGCAACATTATACGCATCTATAAAATACTTATAGGCATGTTCCATATCGCGGCGTAAGAAATAATAATCACCAGTTTCCAACGCTGCACCTGCAATATAGAACGGTTCTTTCATAAGTTTTGCATATTCTAAAGCCTTATGAAGGTACTCTACAGTTTTTGTATCATCTTTTGAAGAATAAATCTCGGCAAGATGTATCGCCGAAACATAAAGTCCGTTATAATTGCGCATCAGGGTATCAATTTTAATACTTTCATTATAATACTTCACAGCATGTTTAACTGCTCCGGCTTCATCATACAACTCTGCAAGATTAGTTAATGCCATAGATAAATAGGTGTTATGTTTCGGATTAGAATCAATATCTATACATTTTTTATAAAATTCTGCGGCTGACCTTGGGTCATCTTTTTCATCACACGATGCGGCATATTTGTAATATAACTCTGAAACCACCGATTTATCCGTACTTAAATCAACCAGCGGAAGAGACTTTTTATAGTAATTATATTCTGAATTTATATCATCACATAACTTTGCACAGGCTAAATTAACTTTTATCGCTAACTCATTTGGCAAATCCTGAGCCTTTTCAAGTTCTGATAAAATAAACTTTGCATTATCATGTTTATACATCAGATAATATATATTTGCAGATTCCAGCTTAATTTCATAAACTTTATTCATATTTGAGGTATTATAATAAAAGTCTTGAGCCTGCGTATAATATTCCAGAGCCTCATACCAATCTGAAAGATTTTGATATGCTTTAGCAAGTTTAGTATAAATTAGCGGCAAAAACGTATAAAAATCATCATCATTTGTTTTTGTCAGAGCATTTTGATAAAGCATTACAACCCGTTTGTAATTGTAACTTTGTTCTTCTTTTTTAGCTGCATTCAAAATTTGATGCAAACTCATCCCGATACTATCTTCTTTTAGTTTTGAATCCTGCGCTGTTGTAACAATAAAATCTTTAATAGAATCCGCAATATTATCCAAAACGGCATCATCTTCAATAATAAAACTGATTTTATTAATCTTTTCTTCTTTTGTTTCTTCTTCCACAGGTTTTTGCTCATGCGCGACAGGTTCCGGCTGGAGTTCCAGCTTGACCGGGAGAATAACAGATGGTTCAACAAGAAGCGGCTGGACAACATTTGGATTAATTACAGGTTTTTTAGGTATAAACATACTATGATACTCAATTTCATTTCTCATAGTCTGACGGGAAAGCATCAAATCTCTTTCAAGAGGTTTTAGAGGAAGCTGTGTGTTATATAAATCAATACAAGCAGTATGTATTTTTATCATAACATTTTCAGGAATCTGGTTTTCTATTACTTCTCTATAAATATCTTTAAGATACAGACATTGACCATCTACTGAAAGTATAGCGTTTTGCACAAAAAACATTACACGCGGTTCATCATATAAATGCAGAGTTTTTAACAAGTTAACATGAATAGGAATCCTCATTACAGTAAGCAGTCTGAATAAATGCGCACTAACAGGATCTATCAAAGCCAAAGCCTCTCTTATGATAAATTCCGGAAACGCCATATAACTTTTTGAATACAATTCTAAAAAATTAACCAGAGATAACTGTCTTAGACGCATAATATTCACGCTCAAAACCAGATAATTATAATAACCTTTTGAAAGCTTATACAATTCATTTGATAAAACACCGATTTGCTTTATACCGTTATCTTTCAAAAACTTTTCAAAAATTTTCTGAGTAAAAGCAAGTAAAGTTACTTTGTCATAATTGACATCAGAAAAATCTTCCGCCGAAAAGCTTTTTGATATCATAATAACCTTTACATTCGGGAATTTAACCAAATGCTTAACAAAGTTTATAATCTCGGTTTTGTTCTCCTTAACAACAGAATCAAAACAATCCAATACAATCAAAATCGGGGAGGTCACCGAATGAAAATAAGAATTTATTTTTTGGGTAAAATTTTCAGCCTTGAATTTTGGCGGCAGAATCTTGCCAAGCATAATGTAGCTTCTGAAAGACTCAAAAAAGCTCAAGAGCATATCATCAAGGATTGTGGTTTCCAGACATGTATAATGCAGAATTAAAACATCAGGATTCACAGAACCCGCTGTGAAATTAACAATTTCAGACTTTCCGCTGCCACGAAAGCCATTTACCAAAAGTAAGCTCTTATCACCCATTAAAAACTCACAAATCTGCCCGATTTGTTTTTCATTATTTTCAAGAAGACAAGTATCAATAGGACATTCTTTCGGAATATCTTTTACTGCTATCGGATTGTCTAAAAAATTATATATCATCAGCTTTCTTAATTCTTTTAATTTACTCTGTTTCTGCCGTTTTCTTTTGCATTGTACAATCTTTTATCTGCGGCTTCAATAACTTGTGCGGGAGTATCTCCGTCAATACCGCAAGATGAAACTCCTAAACTTATTGTAACATTGCTTTCTCTGCCGCCGCTTAATTTACATTTTTTAGATGCAATTATCGTACACAATTTATTTGCAATAGAAACAGCTTCCTCATATTTTGTATTTGGCAGAATTACACTCATTTCTTCTCCGCCGTATCTACATACTATATCGGTCGATCTTACATTTTTCTTTAATTCACTTGCAACCTGTTTTAAAACCGCATCTCCGGATTGGTGCCCGTATGTGTCATTAAATTTTTTGAAAAAGTCAATATCTATAATAATTAAAGATAACGGAACTTCATAACGTTTAGAATGAGAAACCTGATTTTGCAGCTGTTCTTGGAAATATCTGTGATTATACAATTCGGTCAACCCATCAGTTGTTGCAAGCTTGTACTGCTGATCAAAATCTCTTGATTTAATTAAATATTTAATAATCACCGCAACAATAAATGTACTCAGTGCAATAGCAAGAGGTGAAACAATTTCAACCCAGCGATTATAATATCTCATAACTTCATACGCAGCCATTATATAAGCGGCATAAACAGTCATTGAAACCCCGAATGCAACAGGCATAGATGGTATTCTGCAAACAAATAAAATTGTCAATACAGAAAGCACAACCGCAATTAATACATTAACAGCCGGAGTACACTTTTTGATAAGGCTTCCGTCAATTATATTGTTAACATAAGTTGCCTGAACTTCAACTCCCGGGTAAACCTTATCAACAGGCACGGTTTTTATATCAAATAAACTGGCAGCAGTTGCCCCAAAATAAACAACCTTGCCGCTAAAATCATATTCAAGATTTTCCCTGCCTTCGGCAGCTTTTATAATTTTATATAGCGGAATATTTTCAAAAGTTCCGGCAGGTCCGTACCAGTTTAAAATAACTCCGCCATCATTATCAGGATAATAAACTTTTTCACCATTATTTAATATGACACTTCCATTATCTTTAACCCGGTAATTACTATTCTCGTTCAAACCCATATAATTTTCGCCGACAAGCAGCCCTAATTGTGGATAAAATTTATCATTGTACTTTATAAACAAAGGCATTTTTCTCAACACACCATCTTCAGATCTTGAAACATTTATCATTCCAATATTTGAAGTTGCATCAAGAATATCTTTTAAAATAACCCTGCAGTTAGAATACTCCAACGGATTAAAATTCTCTTCACCTGTTAAATTTACAGCCAATTTTTCAGGAAGCTTTGCCGGCAGTCTTAAATCCTGCGGCTGATCATCAAGGTTCATCGCTGTGTAAACATTATTATACTTTTTAAAAACTTCCGCTAACGCTTTATCTGAAGCGGCATCACTTTTCATTGATTTAACAAACATCAGGTCAAACACAATACTTTTCGGATTCTGACCCTCGATATAATCAACCATCTTAGCATATACATCACGGCGCAGCGGCCACTCTCCATAGGTATCAAGAATATATTCATAGCTGCCATCATCAATTGCCGCAATCACAATATCTTTATTGTGTTCTCGAGAACCTGAATTTGCAATAATACTTTGGCGAATATCAAATGTTCGATTTTCCATTGAGTTGAGAAACGCAGTAAAACTGCCGTTCTCAAGACAAACAAACATCAATACCGCAAAAATCGAAATCCATAATACATATAAAAACTTTTTCAGCATAAACCCAACCTTTGTTAATCTATGTTTTCAGTATAGTTTAACAAAGACACATTGGCAAGGAGATTTTTTACAATAAACTTTTGTTCAAGAATTTTATTATTTAATTTTAATATTTCGGTAGCATAAGACAATTCATCAGGATGTGTTAAGTATCTAAGTAAACATTTCTCGTGTAAATTCATTGCCGCAAAATTCCTATAAGGGTGATAACATTCTCATTATTTCAAATATTCCGACAAATTAAATCAACCTTTTATAGAATTTGAAAAATTATTTCTAATACAGTTAGATGAATTAAAAAATTTGACCGCTGCAAATAATAAAATCGGACTCCCTGAAAGGAAATCCGATTTTAATAAATTATACTATGTTTAGCTTATTTAGAAACCACATAAGATCCGTTTGACAGGTCTTGAGCAACTTCTATTGCTTTTTTAAGCTGCACATCATTTTTTGCTTTGATATCATCTTCGGTAAATTCAACAATAATATCCGGTGTGATACCCTTTTTATGAATATCTGTTCCGTTAGGAGTCAAATATTTTTGGATAGTAATATTTATACCCGCATTATTTGGAAGTTTATTAACCTCTTGTACCAGGCCTTTACCAAAAGACTGAGTCCCGACAATGACCCCTCTTTTGTTATCTTTAATAGCACCTGAGAAGATTTCACTGGCTGATGCTGAACCTTTATCAACCAGAACTACTACAGGTTTTGTAGTCAAAACACCTCTTGAGGCTTTCTGAGTTTCTTTGTAACCGTCGCGGTCCACAGTACTAACAATCGCTCCGCCGTTTAAAAACATATCGGATATAAAAATTGCATTACTTAGCAAACCGCCAGGATTTGAACGCAAATCAATAATAAATGATTTTTTATCAGTAGCATTTGTTAAAATATCAGCAAATTCTTTAGAAGCGTTTCTGCTTATAAATGAACTCAATCTAATATAACAAACATCTTTTGGCATTTTTACATTTTCAGGAATCTTTTGAGAAATTGATTTAATCTCAATTTCTGCACGCTTGATAGTGTAAGACTTTGGCTCCTGATCTTTACGTTTTATCAAAAGAGTAACTTCTGTCCCTTCTTCACCGCGAATTTGATCAGCAGCTTTATCTATTGTAATCCCTTTTGTACTTTTACCATCAATTGATAAAATTTCATCATCAGCCAACAAACCTGCCTTTTCTGCAGGAGTATCTTCAATTGGCGCAATAACCATCAATTTTCCGTCTTTTACCCCGATTTGAATACCGATACCTTTCAACGAACCCTTAATAGAACCTGTTTCTTCCGAAAATTCTTTAGGGTTAAGAAACTTTGTATAAGGATCATTTAAACTTGCAACCATTGTATCAATAGCTACATAAGCATCTTCATCTGTCCTAAGTACATTATCATACTTATGGCGCCAAGCACCCCAATCTTGCTCGTTGTTTGTCTGGTCAACATATTTTGAATTAATCAAGCGCCAAACATTATCATACAACTCTACAGGGGTTGATGCGTGTACATTTGAACGGATTACCCATCCAAACATAAAGATAAATACACTTAAAAATATAATACTTTTTTTCATAAATTTTCTCATTCTTATTTACACCTCCAATAATCCCTTCCTTTTAGATTAGACGAAACCCTAGTCAAAAAGTTTCCTAAAATTATGGAACTATCATTGAGTTTATATTACCACATATAATAAAAAATGTGAAATTTTAAATCCCACATTTTATAAAATATTGTATAAACTATTCTTTAGTAAACTGTAAAAGTTTTAAACCTAATGCTTTTGATTTAGCCTTAACATCAGGCAACTCGTAGCACTTAACACATCTTGCCTCGTAAGTTTCATCACCGCCGATCATAATAAGCGGAGAACTTTTATCAGCAGGACGTCCATCAATCAAACGCTGTGTTCTTGTCGCATGCTCACAACCGCATTTCATACAAACCGCATGCAATTTATCAACCTTTGTTGCAATACACATCAATTCGGGCATAGATCCAAAAGGCTCTGCCTTAAAATCAAGCTCTAAACCGGTTCCGATAACTTTTTTACCTTCACTCATAAGCTGCGATATAACTTTAACAATATTTGAATCAAAGAATTGCAACTCATCAATTGCAACAACTTCCGCATCTTTAACAAAGCTCAAAATCTGCACTGAATGCTTAACCTTAATAGCATCAAGCCATAAACCGTTTCTTGATTCAATATAATCACCTTTTGCCCTTGTATCAACATCAGGTGAAATCACTTTAACCTTCTTCTTTGCAATAATGCAGCGCCTGATTCTTCTCAATAATTCTTCTGTCTTGCCGCAGCTCATTGGTCCTGCAATCAGCTCAAAACTATATCCGCTCATATTCCCTTTTACTTCTCCCAAAATACATGTTCAATATACACTTATTATACTCCTTAACTTTAAATTTTGAAAGTAAAAATTTGTAAAGGGGTAAATAGCACCACTAATTATCACTAATGAATATTATATCCTGATTTTTTATCCAAAATCTTATCTTTCAGTTTTTTAAACCCTGAACCATAGAAATATTTCAATTGTTCAGGAAAACGTTCACTAATATCAAGCATATACATATCGTGAACAATAAACTGTTTCATTAAAAATGCAATATCATCATTTTTTGTCCAAACAACAGTTGATTCAATTCTTCCAAATACAGATTCATAGTTGTCAGCAAGCATATAGACCATACGGCTGCCGGTATAACGTTCGATTTCTTTTGCTCCGTCGTGTTTATAAACCAACCCAAAAATTGATTTAAAATTATCATACCCTACAATTTTAATATTAATGCCACGGTCATAAGCTTCCGTTAAAGCCGATTCCAATAGCTTATAATCTTCAGACCATATTTCAAGATATATAGAATCTGTGGTATTTTTAATAACCTCTTTTAGCTTTAACAATATATTTTCATTTCCAAAAATAGAATGTATCGGCTCATTATAGTCTTCCTTTACATCGGGAAGTTTTTTTTCCAAATAATCAATAGTTGAATTTATACGGCGTTTATAACGCTGGGTGAGTTCTTTTGGCGATATCGGAGAATATTTTTGAGGCTTTTCATTTGTTGAAAAAACAACACTTTCAGCTTCTAGAGATTTGAGTGCATCATAAGCTCTTGATTGCGGAATATCTGCACTTTGCGAAACCTCATAACCTGTTGAAGGATACTTTTTTAATAACGCAATATAAACCTTTGCCTCATAAGAATTAAAGCCTAACTGTTTTAACTTTTCAACAATTCCATCCATATTCGGTATTTTAACAGATTTTCAAACGGTTTGCAAGAAATAAGGAGCTCGACCGAAGGATCTCATTAATTTTCCTCTATTTTGAGATTCTTCGCTTCGCTCAGAATGACGTTTTTACTCCATAACGAAACTCCCCGATTCCTCGGGGAGTTGTCATATTCTTTATTTATCTTTCGGAATTGTATCCGGATTGTCAAGAAACTCTTGTTTTTTAGCTTCTGCAGCCTTCTCAGTGTTATAAGGTCCGGCAATTCGATTTCCTGTTTTGTTATCTTTAACAAACCACTTACGGGTAGTTCTGTCATACTCAACAGTTGGAGCGTATTTACCATTTGAGCCGCCGCCTTTTGCAGGAAGTTTCATAATTCTTTCGCGAGCATCAGGAGCCAATTTGTATTTCTTACCGTCAATTTCTATTTCATTTGGCAATGAAACCTCTTTATCTCTGCCGTTGAGTTTACCGTCATTGTTAGTATCAACAATACCGATCATGTTTTCATCTTTTCTTAAAGCTGCCTGAACTTTTCTACGCTCAGCTTCGGATAATTTATTTCCGTTTTCGTCAACATAACCGTGAGATGTGTACCATGTACCTTCTCTATATGGAAGTCTCGGCATTGTAGTTCTGATTTTTTCAGTTTTATCTTCATGTTCAACCTTTAGATCTGGTTTTTCAGGTTGCGGTGTTGGTTTAGGAGGCTTAGGTGGTTCAACCTTTTGTTCCTGGATTACACCAATTGCCTTTTTAGCATCTTTCAAGCTTTCATAAGCCGCTAATAATTCGTCAGTATTAGCTTTCTTAGTTTTATCACCTAATGCAGCTTTTAGAACAGAAGCTTTAATTGCTTTATCTATAGCAGCATCTCCGGTAATTGTCATATCCTGAATATTATTTACAATAGCTTTGTTGTCTTTACCTTCGACAAGGTTAATATCTTCTAATACAGCTTCAACATTCGCACCATTGAATGCATCTTCAGTTTGTGGTTTAGCCAAGAAGAATGCAGTAACACCTGCCAAAGCCGGACCTGCAATTTGACCTATAGCAGGAATTTTAGCACAAGCTTCAGCTACAACGCTGACTGCAGCCTTACCGCCTTGCGCTTCATAGTATTTGTAGAACTCTTCACCGTTAGATGCAATCCATGAAACTTCACCTTGAACGGTTTGCCCTTCAGCTTCGCCATAGCCCAATGCTTTTTGGTGAGAATGATTTTTACCAAAGAATGAACCAAGAGCAGTAGCAGCAGCCGTAATACCTGCAGCTTTAAATCTTTGTGCTACCAGATTTTCTGACCCAAAACCGAATTTTTTAACTGTACTTTTTACATCACCCTTTTTAATATGATACATTTTTGACATTGTTTCAAGTTCATCAGCGTTAAATCTTTGATCAAAACCTGATTCATCTACCAATGCATTTTGCGCCTTTTTGGTATCCGGATTTTTATAATCTCTGACTATAACCTCGTAAGTTTTACCATCAGAAGTAGTGACAGTTTCTTTCTTTGGAACTTTATTCCCATCTTTATCTGTTTCATATACTATAGGATAAACATCAGCATACTCGCCCCATTTTTCTTGTGCAGCTTTTGCTTCGGCTTCACTGCCGGTTGCTTCTGCTTGCGCAATTTTGAATTGAGCATATGCACTAATTTTTGATAATGCAACTTGATCTTTTTGTTTCAAAACTGAAGTTTTTCCTTTTAAATCAGGATTTTTTTCAATTGCAAGTTCTTCTTCTTCTTTACTGGTAAATACTCGTTGGGTATCTCTCACATTAGTAAAGTTTTTCACATTATGTTTTGCTGCTTTTTTAATACCGCCATCACCATGACCATTTGAAATATCTCTACGGATTTTTTCTTTATCATAGCGTGTTTGTACTTCTGTTAATTTTGCCAATGCAACCTGATGATTAGCTAATAATTGGTTATAATTAGCATCGCCAGGTTTAGCTTTTTTGAAGGTTTTGTCTAAATCTTGAACAGTTTTTTTCGCAGCCTCATAATCTGCTTCTAATTGCTTCCATTCAGAATCTGTTAATTTAGACCCAAATTCATCTTTAATAGCATCCTTATCAAGGTATCTTTCTTGAGCCTTAATTTGCGGGTCACCTGCAATTTTCGCATCAGTACTAATTTTCATACCCATTTCAGTCGTGATGTCCATACGACCGGCATCGATAGGTTCTTTGTTACCTTGAAGAATTTCACCAATCTTAGCAGTATACTCCTTGATTTTTGCCATATCTTCCGGCTTGTTTCTATCAAGCTTCTGAATCGCAGCCTGGTAATCTGCAATGGTCTTTAGTTGCACTTCTCCACTCATTTTCTTTAGTCCTTTCTTTTCTTATAGAAAACTTGTATTTAATTTCACTATGATTTAATAAACGTTTTTTGCACCCAAAAATTTACAAAAAATATTTACTTTGTATATACTTTATACTTAAAACCATTATATAGCTTGCATAATCACTATTAAGAATTATTAAGAATAAAGTTACATAAAATTATCCTGGCTTTGATTTTAAGGTTATAAACATGCCTGCTGTCCTTTCTACACAAATATGTATAAGTAACCTTTCACTGCTTACCATGTCGGTAATTTAAGTAAAAATCTTTAATAAAAACCGGAGCAAATAAGACATAACAAGGCAAAATCCGCAGTATAAAAGGGTTTTTACGCGTTACAAAAGTTAACAAATTACTATAAGATAAGGTCGCATTACAATACTAAGTGTTCAAGTCTGAGATTCTTCGCTTGCGCTCAGAATGACGTATTTTTTGTTTGATTTTACATATACTACAGCACTACGAACCTCGTAATGGCAGGTAATAGCTACATCATCTTTACGCCTTCTGTCGTCGTAATTAAACCATTTATTACCAAAAATCCGTCTTCTTCTTCAAAGTCTTCTTCTAATGAATAATAAGCTGACCCAGAACCTGTCATTATTGCTGACGGATACTTATTTTTAATGTATTGCAGCTGCTCATAATCATCAAACACTGCCCATTCAAGATCGTTTACGAAATCTTTGCGGGAGTCTTTATAAAGCCCTGAAGCAGCTTTCTTTGCAAATTTTGTATAAGCTTCTTTTGCAGAAATCCCAAGCCCTAAGGGTTTTATTATACTGACATCATATTCATGATACATTCGAGGTTTAATAATTTCGCCTCGCCCCATCGCAAGCATACAGCCGCCTTTTAGACAGAAATTCAAATCAGACCCAAGCCTTGCACAGATTTTGTGCAGCTCAGTTTCAGGAAGTAGATCATCCATAATTTTATTTAGGCCAAACAAAACACCCGCAGCATCAGTACTGCCGCCTGCCATGCCCGCCGACACCGGAATACTCTTTTCAATATAAACAATTATTTTTTTAGGAGTATCAACAAATTCCTCCAAATAAATCTTTGCAGCTTTATATACAAGATTAGTTTCATCGTAAGGGATTTCTTTACTTGTACCGCTCAATGTAATTTCGGTTTTATCAGACTCGATCATTGATATTGTTAAATAATCGTACAAATTTATAGTCTGCATAAGGCTTTCAATATTATGAAACCCGTCTTCTCTTCTATTTAAAACCTTCAAATCCAAGTTGATTTTTGCAGGACATCGAACTCTGATAGTTTTCATTACAACTCCCCATTTGCCGCTTTAATCAACGCTTCTGACAGTTCGCCAAACATTTCTATTGAGAGCTTTTCACCACGTGTATTCTCATCAATACTAAGAAAATTAAGAGCTTTAGTCACATTCTCACGTAAAAACCCACCATTTAGCAGGCAATTTTTAATATTTTTTCTACGTTGAGCAAAACCAGCTTTTATAGTTCTTCTGAAATGCGAATAATCAGAAAGTTTTAATTTCGGTTCTTTTCTAACATCAAGCTTCACAAGTGCTGAATTAACCTTTGGCGACGGATAAAATGATTTTCGGCCCACAAGCCTCATAATTTCAACATCGGACCAAAACTGCGATAGGATAGTCAACAAGCCATACTGTTTACCTGAAGAAGTTTCATCGGCTGCCATTCTATAAGCAACCTCTTCCTGTACCATCAAAATAATGTCTTTAATCTTGCTGCGGTTTTTGTTATTCAAATCATCAATTTCACCAAGTAAATGAGCTATAATCGGACTTGTAATATAATATGGAATATTTGCAACAACTTTAAATTCACCATCAGTCAATGTTGACAAATCAGTTTTCAAAATATCATTATGAATAATCTCCAAATTTGGAGCATCTAGCTTTTTAAGTTCTTTCACAGCTTCTTCGTCCAGCTCGATTACTATAACTTTTTGAGCATATTTAACAAGCTGTTCAGTTACAAACCCAACCCCCGGTCCTATTTCAATAACGGTATCAGAAGGTGATATATTTGCATATTCAATAATATCAGCGATTGCTTCACCGTCAACAAGAAAGTTTTGTCCAAGGCGTTTTTTAGTTCTAAAAAATTTTGCACGTTCAAAGTAATTCATCTTACTATATATAATAACACACATGGGTAAATGTTTACAAAGTATTATTTGATATTTTAAATAATGTTATAATTAAAATCAGAAAAAGGGGCATGCATGTTTAAATTAGATCAAAAACTAGAAAAAGCTGATATTTTAAAACTTTACACAAAAGGCTTTACCAGAGCAGAAGACTTCAAAATAGGGCTGGAATACGAAAGGCTGCCTATTATTTTGAGCTCTTTTAAAAACGTAGATTATTGGCAGGAAAGAGGTATTAAAAGTTTTCTTGAATCTTTTGCAAAAGAAGAAACCTGGGATTATATAACCGATGATAAAAATATTATCGGGCTGAAAAACAAGCATGACACAATAACCCTTGAACCCGGCTGTCAGATAGAAATAAGTGCAAAGCCTGAAAGAACAGTTTTTGGGTTAAAAAATAAAATTGAAAATATCAATGCACTTATAAAACCACTTGCACAAAAAATGAATATATCATTGCTGAATTATGGAGTTTCACCATACGCAACCCACAAAGCAATTAATCTTATCCCTAAAAAAAGATATAAAATTATGGCAAGATATTTGTGGGGAATACTGTCTGACGTTATGATGAGAGAAACCGCAGGAATCCAATGCTGTATTGATTTCAAGTCAGAAGAAGATGCTATGCGCAAATTCAAACTTGCTAATAAATTAACCCCGTTTATGACTGCAATGTTTGCAAATTCTCCAATAAGAGGCGGAGTTGATACAGGCTACAAATCATTCAGGGCGCTAAGCTGGCTGAACACAGATAATGACAGGTGCGGATTTTCCGGAAAAATCAGTGAAGAATTTTCGTTTGATGATTATATCGATTGTGTTTTAAAAACACCGATGATCTTCATTCAACGCGAAAATATGCACTTTGAACAAAACGGAGATATTACATTTGAAGAATACATGAAAAACGGTTGGGAAGGCACCACAGCCACACTTGAAGATTATGAACTTCAAGCTAACCTTTATTTCCCGGAAGTTCGAATGAGAAACTTCATAGAAATAAGGAACCATGACTGTGTAGGCGGAGATTTAAAATACGCAATACCTGCAATTTATAAAGGAATTTTATACAGCAATTCCGCAATGGAAGAATGCGAAGAATTATTTAAGCATCTTCAATACAAAGATTTTGCCGAACTAAGATTTAATGTTCCTAAAAATACACTCCAAAGCCCTGTAAAAAAAGCAAAAGCTCTTGATTATGCAAAAGAAATTCTAAAAATTGCAGAAAAAGCATTAAAAGAGGAACAAACAGGCGAAGAATTATTCCTTGAATCTATCAAAGAATATACCCTGAAAGGGATTACACCGGCCGATGTAATAGTTAAAAACTGGAACGGCTCGTGGAATAAAAATATGAAAAAACTTATAAAATATTTAAACGAGTTTAGCTAACAGGACTTTGAACACATTCAGGCTCAAGGTGAATGCTGGCTGAAATATCGCCGAAGTGTTTTTGAAGCTCAGTTTCAATTAAATCGCAGACACTATGGCAGTCAAAAATCGTCATATCCTTTGGAAATATTAGTGTTACCTCAATATTTTTATGAGGACCGAGCCTGCGGGCTTTTAAGTTTGTATAATCTATAATCTTTCCGGATTTGAACGAATCTAAAAACACTCTTAGTTCGTTTAAATCCTCTTCCGGCAGAGAACAATCCAAAAGATTATCCATGGTTCTTTTTGAAATAGAAAAACCTGCCTTGAAAATAATACAAGCCACAACAATAGCGATAATCGGGTCAAGAATTGCAATTCCCGTAAACTTTATAACAAGCAGTCCGGCAAAAACCCCGACTGATGATAATACATCAGTTCTCAAATGTTCGGCATCTGCAAATAAAGATATAGAATCCGTGGATTTAGCAACTTTAAATAATATTGAACTTACTATAATATTCAAAATTACTGAAAGTCCCATCACAATAAGTCCTAACGTTGGATCTAATGAAGCCCCGGAGCCTGATATAATCTTTTTAACAGCTTCATAAATAATAAACAGCGCGGCAAAAATAATCAATCCGCCTTCTATAAAACCTGACATATCTTCATATTTACCATGCCCGAAAGGGTGTTCTTTATCCGCAGGTTCTGCCGATTTTATAACAGAAAAGAACGTCAAAACCGATGCTAAAAAATCACTCATAGAATGAATTGCCTCAGAAATTATACTAACACTGCCGGTGATTACCCCTACAATAAATTTCAAAATTATAATAAAAGAATTTGAAATTATAGATAACGCTGCCGCAGCTTTTTTCTGGAAATCTTTATTCATCTTATGCTCCAATAATATAATTTGATATTTTTAATTATAGTATCTTCCAAGATAAAATCAACCGTTCAGAGTTGTACAAATATTAGAAAAAAGTTATAATGAAAGAATAAATCAAGAAAGGAAGTATATGAGAAAGTTATTATTAACAACATTTGCAATCTTAGGCATCACCGGAATTGCTTATGCTATAGAAACAGAATACTCTTCAAATTATATCCATAGGTTTGAGGTTTGCGGTGCATATTCCGAGTCTAACCAATCACAAATACCAACCGGAGATAAAACTATGCCTGTTTTACATTTAAAAACAACAAATTCAATAGTAGGTATCAGGGGCGGTAAATGCGCAACAAAAGTAAATGTATATGCAAGAGAATTACAAGGTAATATCATTACAATAAATTGCAGATTTACAAAAGAACAGAGAATGGATCTTATCAAAAAAATGGAAAGTGCAGCAACAAATCCTGTAGCAGAGCAGCAATTAAAAGAAAAACTCACAAATTATATAAAAAATCGTCCTGATGTTTGCACATATAAAAATTTGCTTGAGGAAGAATAATAAATATTACTATAACGTTGACGGCGCGGATTTTTTAATCCGCGCCGATGTATTATAAACTTAATTTATTAAAATGCATCAAAAGCCTGGTCAATAGGGTTTTTGAATTTTGTAATATTGCCCTGGAATAACAATTTAACCGTTCCGACAGGACCGTTTCTGTGTTTTGCAATAATTACTTCTGACAATCCTTTTGAAGCCGCTTTTACGTTTTCCTCTTCTTCGGATTCCCCTTTATTATAATAATCCTCACGATAAATAAACATAACTATATCGGCGTCTTGTTCAATTGAACCGGATTCACGCAAGTCTGAAAGCATAGGACGTTTATCATTACGGCCTTCAACCGCACGAGACAGCTGTGAAAGTGTAATAATAGGAACATCAAGTTCTTTTGCAAGAATTTTCAAGCCTCTGGATATAGCTGAAATCTGCTGCAAACGATCATCTTTTCCGCCGCCTTCCATCAACTGCAAATAGTCAATTACAATCAGCCCTAAATCTTTTTGCTGAGTTTTTAACCTGCGGCACTTTGTACGAATATCTGTCAATGTACAACCTGACGTATCGTCAATATAAATTGGAGCTTGCGAAAAATCATTCATTGCCATTGCTAGTTTTTCCAAATCCTGTTGGAGCATATTTCCTGTTTTTAATCGCTGTGCATCAACTTCTGCGTATGAACACAACATACGCTGAACAAGCTGAGATGCTGACATTTCAAGAGAGAATATACACACAGGAACTTTTTCTTTAATCGCAACATTTTGTGCAATGTTTAATGCAAAAGCGGTTTTTCCCATAGCGGGACGTGCTGCTAAAATAATCAAATCCGACTTATGCAACCCGCTCATCATAGTATCAAGCTCGGTAAAATCAGTTCTCAAACCTGAAAGTTCATCTTTGTGATTATAACGATACTCAATACTGTCCCATGTATCAAGAACCAAATCTTTTACGTGTTTTAAATCTGCTGTAGCCTTGCTTGAACCAATATCAAAAATTAACTTTTCAGCCTGCTCCAAAGACCTGTCACTTGGCTCTAAATCATATCCCTTGCCAACAATCTCAGAACCCGCATTAATCAATGCTCTTTTTACAGCTTTTTCTTGAATAATTTTTGCATAATATGAAATATTTGAAGTGGTAATCGTATTTTCAACAAGGTCATTAATATATGCTCTGCCCCCAACTGATTCCAATTTTCCACTGTAGCTTAAAACATCAGAAACCGATACAATATCAATATTATCATTATTATTGAACAGTTGAAGCATTGCATCATATATGTATCTATGAGCAGGTTTATAAAAACTTGCAGAAGTCAGCGAATCAGAAACCTTAGCAAGGGTTTCCGGATTAACCAATATCGCCCCTAATACCGCCTCTTCCGCTTCTATATTTTGAGGTATTAAACTTTCATCGATTTTTTTTCTTGTTTCTTTTGATGCTGCAGGCATAAACTTATCCCCCTAACTCTATAAATAATCATAGTACATAAACATTCCGGACACCCGCACATGTTAAAAATAGTTAAGTAACATTTATGTTAAGCATAAATTTTATTTATTTACGGGAAAGCATTTCTTGGATTTCAGACAACAGCATATCAATATAATCAATACTTCTCTGATTACCGCTTTGTTCAAAAGTTGCCTTTGCCGATAAAAGTTTTTTCATTGCAGCATTAGGATGTTTTTTTCGTGTGAGTTTGCCGATTTCGGTTTGAACATAGGCAAGCATCTGCTTGTAATCTTCCCGTGACGCAGGCTTTCTTATAACTGATTTATATGCACCGGTTGCCTTCTCATAATGATTTGTTAATTCCTTCAAACAATTTTCCTGCTTATATAGAACCTGGATATAATTGTATAACTTATCAGGTCTGTTCATATAAACTTTGCGCAAATCATTCAGCCTTGCCATCATATGTACATAATCACCGTTTGATTTAGCCAATTCATAACCTTGCTGAGCATATTTTTCAAGCTTGCTTGGAATAAACTCGGCAGCCTTACAAAGTCCGCTCATTACAATGCCTGCAAAATCTTTATTTTCAGATTCCACAAGCCTGCCGGCTAAAACTTCCGCCTCACGGCAAAATGTATCCATAAAATCGCCAGACCCTCTTTGCAAATTTATAAATTCTTCCGAGAAAACACGCGGTGTTAATTTGTTTTGGTTTTGCAGAACAAATTCTGAAAACCTCGAAAATTCTGTTTTTAATAAAGATTCAGATATCGGTTTTATATACATTACATTTTCTACCTTTTATATACAAAACCAAAATGAATATCATAATTGCCTTATTGTAAAGGTTTATAAACAAAATACAGGTAATCAATCTGACCACCTGTATTTTTATTTAATATTTATTTTACCTGTTATTTAATTGCATCAAGACAATCCTGACAAATTCCGTCTTCATTAAGTGAACGATATTTCCAGCATCTTGTACATTTTTCGCCTTGAGCCATTGTAACCCAAACAGTATAACCATCTTCTGTGTATTCATTTAATACATTTTCCGGTTTAACATCTGCCAAAACAGCCTGCGAAACAATATAAATATCAGCCAAATCCGCTTCATTTGCTTTTAATACAGAATCATCTTCCGCTTTAATATAAACAGCAGCTTCCAGTGAACTTCCGACTTTCTTATCAGCTCTTAAAGGTTCAATAGCGCGAGAAACAACTTCTCTTGATTTAAGAATTTTTGTAAATTCTTCTTCCAAACCGGAGTTGTTCCATTTTTCGTTAACTACAGGCCAATCAGATAGTAAAATACTAATCAAGCCGCCTTTTTGAACTTCCGGAACATTCTGCCAGATATCTTCAGCCTGATGAGGCATTACAGGTGCCAAAATTCTTACTAAAGCCATCAAATTTTCAAACAAGACTGTCTGACAAGCCCTGCGGGATAAAGATTTTTTACCTGCTGTATATAATCTGTCTTTTACAATATCAAGATAGAATGAACTCAAATCAACTGCCGCAAAGTTTTGTAAGCATTGGAAGTATTTGTAGAACTCATAATTTTCAAACGCTTCTGTTACTTCACCAATCAACTTATTCAACTTGTGAAGTGCAAATTTATCAATATTTTTAAGCTCATCATATTGAACATAATCAACCGCCGGATCAAAATCAAACAAGTTACCGATTAAAAATCTCGCAGTATTTCTTGTTTTCTTGAAGATTTCTGTCAGCTGACCAATAATATTATTTCCGATTTTGATATCGTTACGATAGTCCACTGAAGCAGCCCACAATCTTAAAATATCTGCACCGTATTTTTTAATAATATCATCAGGTCTGATATAGTTGCCTAAAGATTTTGACATTTTGCGTCCGTCTTCTCCAAATACAAAACCGTGAGTCAAAACTTCTTTATAAGGAGCTTTGCCTTGAGTCGCAATTGAAGTCAACAGTGAAGACTGGAACCAACCTCTGTGCTGATCTGAGCCTTCCAAATACATATCAACAGGAGTATGACCTAGTTCATCGGCTCTTTTTTCAACAACAGCTCTCCAAGAAACACCTGAATCAAACCAAACGTCCATAATATCTTTTTCTTTACGGAAATGTTTTTTGCCGCATTTAGGACATACAAAACCTTCCGGCAATAATTCTTCTGCTGAATATTTAACCCACGCATCAGAACTTTCTTTTTCAAACATTTCAGCAACTTTTTCAATAGTCGCATCGTTACAGATAACTTCTCCACAATCTTCACAATAGAAAATCGGGATAGGAACACCCCAAGCACGCTGACGAGAAATACACCAATCAGTACGGCTTTCAACCATATTACCGATTCTGTTCTCGCCGCTAGATGGAATCCATTTAACATTTTTAATAGCATCAAGCGCTATATCTCTGAATTTGTCAACTTTAACAAACCATTGCGGAGTAGCTCTATATATTACAGGCTTTTTACATCTCCAGCAGTGAGGATAGCTGTGCTGAATATCTTGCTGTTTAAGTAATGCACCACAATTTTGCAGCATTTCGATAACCATCGAATTACCTTTATAATAAGGGACTCCAACGAGTTCAGAAATACCGACAGATTCAGTCCAAATTCCCTGCCCGTCAAGCGGTGAAAACACATCAATATTATATCTGCAGCCAACCTCATAGTCTTCCAAACCATGACCCGGGGCTGTATGTACAGAACCGGTACCAGCATCAAGAGTAACGTGTTCACCAAGAATTATAGGCGATTTTCTGTCAACAAGAGGATGTTTTGTATTTAACAATTCCAAATCTTGTCCAGAACAAGTTCCAAGAACCTTAATATCAGATTCTTCCCATTCAACATCTTTTAAGAATGATCCTAAAAGTTCTGTTGCTGCAACATATACATCATTTTTGTAAGTAAAGAATGTATATTCAAATCTCGGGTGCATAGAAATTGCCATATTTGAAGGAATTGTCCAAGGTGTTGTTGTCCAGATAATGGCATATATATCTTTGTCATTCTGTTTCAAAATTTCATTGTTAATTTTAGAGGTTGATTCATTATCAAATTTGAATCTTACATAGATTGAAGTTGAAGTATGGTCAGCATATTCAACTTCAGCTTCTGCTAAAGCTGTTTCACAAGATGCACACCAATAAACAGGTTTCAAACCTTTTTCAATATAGCCTTTTTTGTACATTTCACCAAAAACTCTGATTTGCTCAGCTTCGTATTCAGGATTGATTGTCAAATAAGGATTTTCCCAATTGCCTAAAACTCCTAAACGCTTAAATTCGCTTTCCTGACCTTTAAGGTTTTTGTGTGCAAATTCTCTGCATTTTGCTCTTAGTTCAACTTCCGTAATAGCGTGGCGTCCGCCTTTAATATTTTTTACAACGGCATTTTCAATAGGCAAACCATGCCCGTCATACCCCGGAACATACGGAGCATAAAATCCGCGCTGTGATTTATATTTAATCAAAATATCTTTCAAAATTTTATTTAAAGCAGTACCAACGTGAATTTTTTCAGAACTCAAGTATGGAGGCCCGTCATGAAGAACAAAGGCATTTGCTTTATCACGTCCTTCGGTCATTTTTCCATAAATATTGTTTTCTTCCCAAAATTTTTGGATTTCCAACTCTCTTACCGTTGCATTCGCTCTCATTGCCAAAGTTGTTTGAGGCAAATTAAGGGTATTTTTATACTCTACTTTAGTACTTTCTTCTGCCATATTACGATTCCTCTGCTTTATTAGTTACTTTGTCACAAATCTTTTTTACTGCGCCCAGCCCCATTTCTGAACTTTCGGCATCAGATTCTTTTATAAATAATTTCATTTTATCATAATCAAATTCATTTTCCCAACGGGCAATAACAACTGTTGCAACACAATTTCCGATAAGGTTAACAGTAGTTCGTCCCATATCAAGAACCTGATCTATACCCAGCAGGATTGCAACCCCGATGATTGGAATATTGAAACTTGATAAAGTTCCCGCAAGAACAACCAATGATACTCTCGGCACCCCTGCAATACCTTTACTTGTCAACATTAGTGCAAGCATCATAAGTATTTGCTGGTTTAAATCCAAATTTATACCGCAAATTTGAGATGAAAAAATAACAGCCATTGCAAGATATAACGTACTGCCGTCAAGGTTAAAAGTATATCCCGTCGGCATAACAAAGCTTACGATATTTTGCGGAACTCCAAATCTTTCCATAATTTCAATTGCTTTAGGAAAAGCTGCTTCTGAACTTGCGGTAGAAAATGCAAGAATTGCAGGTTCCTGAATAGCTTTCAATAAACTTCTGAAAGATATTCGTGCATACTTGCAGGCAATAAAAAGAACAATCAAAACAAAAACTGCAAGCGCTGTATATAATGAGAAAATAATTTTCGCATAATTTTTTAAAATTGATAATCCGTTCATACCGACAGTTGAAGCTATCGCGCCAAAAATACCAAGAGGCGCAAAGTACATAACATATTCTGTAAATTTGAACATTATCTGAGATACGGAATTTAATAAATCCATAACAGGTTGAGCTTTTTTACCAACCGCACAGATTGCAACCGCCATAAAGATTGAAAATACAACAATTTGTAACAAGTTACCTTCAGACATCGCCTGAACAATACTTGTCGGAAAGACATTAACAATCATCTCAGAAATTGAGGTATGCGGAGTGGTTACAGCCATCAAGCCGGCTTCTTTCAATAGCTCCGGATTAGCAACCGTACCTGTTACAAAACCTTTACCCGGATTGAATATATTCCCCATCGTAAGCCCGATAATCAAAGCCAATGTGGTAACGATTTCAAAATAAATAATCGTTTTTATCCCGATTTTACCAAGTTTTTTAGTATCACCATGCCCGGCAATACCTGTAACAAGAGTTGCAAACAACAACGGCGCAATAATCATTTTTACCATACGTAAAAATATCAATGCAAAAGCACGCATTTTCACCGCCATATGTGGGGCAAAATGACCGAAAAGCACACCAAGAATAAGTGCTAAAAATATTAACAATGTCAGCCGTGAATGTTTCAATTCTAACCTCTTGAGTTTGATTATAAAACAAACATGCCAAGCATTATACTGCCAAGAAACATTTTGTAAAATTTGTTAAAATTCTTGCCTATTTGTATTTTCATTTTCTTTTTGTTTACGCCTTAAACTATCGTGTTTAGCCTCCATAAAAAGCAAATAGATAAGCAGCAGATAATTTAAATTTCTCCACAAAGGATTCTCGTTAGTAAAAAATGACCAATCATCAAGTGTTTCAAGAGCTTCTTGATACTTCTCATATTCTTCAACATTTTCACGATTCAGAGTTTGCTTTTTACCATTTTCAACTTTATAAAGCTCCCCAAAGTAATCCCTGCCAAAGATATATCTCTTATTCTCTTTATCTAAAAGCATCACTTTAAACTCATCTTTATTTTCTGACGGGAAAATCGCTTTAAATCTCACGGAAGGATTTCCATCTATTTTCACGCTTCCTTTAATTGTGTCTTTATTATTTTCATCAAATAGAATATTCATTCCGATTTTTCTATTATCAAGCTTAAAATCAAGCTGATATTTCCCGTCACCCAGAGCTTTTATCTTTGGAGCTTCAATCTCATTTAATCTGCCCACATGATAAAATGCGCTACTGACCCCTTTTTCTTTACGGATTTTTTGAATATCTTCATAATACTCAATTTTATCCAACTCTTCTTGAGTCGGATCAGGCTTGAACCAATTCTGGACAACAGGTTCATTTTTCAGGGCAATAAGCACCAATGTTCCAAGCATTGCCTTCCTTGCCCACTCCGGCAAAGGTTTTTGCGAGTTATTGCGTTTATCAATATTCGAAGAATCCACATGTTCTTTATTTTTAGAAGACTTAAAACTGATATAATTATTATGAATATTCCCGTTTGTGTCATATCTCACATTTTGTATATTTAAAATTCTCATATCAATAGTAAATCCTAACAAAATTATTTTTGCTAACAATGATTGAAATTTTATTATTTACGCACTATAATTCATTTAAGAAAACAGCGTAATGGTTATAGAGAAAGGAGAGTTTACTATGTGGGAAAAAGATATTAATATCCACGAAGTACGTGAAATCCGTACAAGAACAAATGTTTATTTCGGAGTTGGAGCAATCCAAAAAATTCACGACATCGCAACAGACATTAAATCTAAAGGAATTGATAAAGTTATTGTAATGTCAGGAAGAAATGCATATAAAGCAACCGGAGCCTGGGATGTTGTAGAAAAAGCTCTAAAAGATAACAACATCGGCTATGTTAACTTTGACCAGGTTACACCAAACCCTACAACTCACCATGTTAATGATGCGTTTAAAATGGCTAAAGATTTCGGGGCAAAAGCAGTTATAGCAATAGGCGGAGGTTCTCCGACTGATGCCGGGAAATCAGTTGCTATTCTTATAGAAAACCCTGATAAAACCGCAGAAGATATTTATGATTTTAAATTTGCACCGACAAAAGCTGCACCAATTATTTCAATCAACCTAACACACGGTACAGGTACTGAAACAAACAGATTTGCAGTTGTAACAAACCTTGAAAAAGATTTTAAACCTGCAATTGCTTATGATTGTATTTACCCTATGTATGCAATTGATGATCCGCAATTAATGACAAAACTATCTCCAAAACAAACAAGATACGTTTCTATCGATGCGGTTAACCATGTAGTTGAAGCCGCAACATCAACTGTAGCATCACCATACTCAATCACACTTGCAAAACAAGTAATTGAACTTGTTGCAAAATATCTTCCAAAAGCAATCGCAAATCCGGAAGATTTAGAAGCAAGATACTTCTTGGCTTATGCTGCAATGATGGGCGGAGTAGCTTTTGATAACGGATTATTACACTATACCCACGCGCTTGAACACCCGTTAAGTGCTGTAAAACCTGATCTGTCACACGGATTAGGACTTGCAATTTTATTACCTGCAGTTGTAAAAACAATCTACAAAGACAGACCATCAACCCTTGCTGATATCTTAGCTCCGATTGTTCCCGGCTTAACAGGTAAGCCTGCAGAAGCACAAAAAGCTGCTGATGG
>OHPB01000082.1_pt1 | contig 69846 bp, 82 predicted proteins | sample 1577621 | NCBI WGS metagenome assembly OHPB01 (sample SAMEA3879577, study PRJEB24766) | human gut metagenome | biome: human-associated habitat; feature: feces | place: USA | collected 1985/1987 | reverse complement strand
TGGAGGGTCTCGTCCAGGGTCAGCAGCTTCTCCCGCTCCCCCTGCACCAGCCGGGAAACGGGAATGCCCGTCCAGCGCTCCACGATCTTGGCGATTTCGCGGTCGGTAACTCTGTCCGAAAGGATGTTTTTCTCCTTCGTGGTCTGGATGCGGCGTTCTTCTTCCTCCAGCTGATTTCGGACTTCTTCCAGACGCCCATGTTCCAGTTCTCCCCACTTGTTATAATCACCGCGTTGCCAAGCGTCATCCCTCTGACGGCTTAAATCCGCGATCTTTTCCCGCAGCTGGTTCACCCGATCAATTGCGGTCTTTTCGTTCTCCAGTTGCGCGTTCATGGCATTGCGGGCGTCCCGCTTCTCGGCCAGCTCCTTTTGCAGCTTGGGCAGCCTGCCGTATTTGAGCTCCGCCGCACGGTTGAGGTCGTATTCCCGCTCGGCCTTTTCCATCTCGGCGTTGAGCTGCTCGATCTCGCCGCGGAGCTTCTGTACGTTCTTGATCGCGTCCTTCTCGTTTTCCCATTTCGCCTTGAGCTTGGCGAACTCCTCCCGCTCCCGGGCAAGCTCCTTGCGGATGTCCGAAAGGTGCTCGGCGGAAAGCTTGTCGTTCTCCTTCGTCAGCGCCGCCTCCTCGATCTCAAGCTGCATGATGCGGCGGGAGATCTCGTCGAGCTCCGTGGGCATGGAGTCCATCTCCGTGCGGATCAGCGCGCAGGCTTCGTCCACGAGGTCAATGGCCTTATCCGGCAGGAACCGGTCGGAAATATAGCGATTGGAAAGCGTGGCTGCGGCGATGAGCGCGTTGTCGTTGATCTTCACGCCGTGGTATACCTCATAGCGCTCCTTGAGGCCGCGCAGGATGGAGATCGTGTCCTCCACGGTCGGTTCTTCCACCAGCACGGGCTGGAAGCGGCGGGAGAGCGCGGGGTCCTTTTCGATATATTTGCGGTACTCGTCGAGCGTTGTCGCGCCGATGCAGTGGAGTTCGCCGCGCGCGAGCATCGGCTTTAAAAGGTTGCCCGCGTCCATGGAGCCTTCCGTCCGCCCCGCGCCAACGATGTTGTGCAGCTCGTCGATGAAGAGGATGATGCGCCCTTCGGAGCGCTTCACCTCGTTGAGCACGGCCTTCAGGCGCTCTTCAAACTCCCCGCGGAATTTCGCGCCCGCGATGAGCGCGCCCATGTCGAGCGAGAAGATCCTGCGCTCCTTGAGCGACGCGGGGACGTCCCCGCGCACGATGCGCTGGGCAAGCCCCTCCGCGATGGCCGTTTTGCCGACGCCCGGCTCGCCGATGAGCACCGGGTTGTTCTTCGTTTTGCGCGAAAGGATGCGGATGACGTTTCTTACTTCGTCATCCCGGCCGATCACCGGGTCGAGCTTCTGCTTGCGCGCAAGCTCCACGAGATCCTGCGCATATTTGCCGAGCGCGTCATAGGTGCCCTCCGGCGAATCGCTCGTGACGCGCGCGCCGCCGCGGACGTCGTTGAGCGCTTTCAAAAAGGCATCGCGCTCCACGGCGAATTGCTGCAAAAGCATTTTGACGGCCGCGTTGGGCGCTTCCATGAGGCCGAGGAACACGTGCTCCACGGAGACGTATTCGTCCTTCATGTGCTGCGCCTGCTTTTCAGCGGTGTTCAGCGCCCGGTCCAGCTCCTGCGTAATGTAGACCCGGTCGGCCTCCCGGCCGCTGCCGGTCACCTGCGGGTAGCGCTCTACCGCAGTGCGCACGGCCTCGGTGAACGCGTCCGCGTCCTTGCCCATGCGCGTGAGCAGGCTTGCGATGAGCGAATCCACCTGCTCCAAAAGCGCGAGCAGAAGATGCTCCTCATCCACCTGCTGGTTGCTGTGCTCGACGGCGATGCTCTGCGCCCCTTGGATCGCCTCGACCGAGCGTTGGGTAAATTTGCGAATGTCCATCTATCAACCCTCCTTGCCGGAACTAATGTTCTTGTTTTCACGGAAATAAGTATAGCGGATTTCCCTAGTATTGTCTTGACAAAACTGGGGTATGATTTTGAATTTGCTGTGAATCTTTTCCCAAAATCAGATTCCAAAAAGAATTTTCAGAAAAGGCCTTGCTTTGGAGTGTATTTTAGGGGATAATATGCCCATTGAACCGTCATTAAAGTTGAAATGGAGGCAAAATCCGCCATGCAGTTGTTGAAAGATCGCATCCGCGCCGAAGGGCGCGTGCTGCCGGGGAACATCATCAAGGTCGACGGATTCCTAAACCACCGTGTGGACACCAAGCTCATGCGCGCGATGGCAAAAGAGTTCGGTCGGCTTTTTGATTTGACGGGCATCACGGCCGTGCTCACGGTGGAGGCTTCGGGCATTGCGCTCGGCGCCATCTGCGCGGAGGAATTCGGCGTGCCGCTCATCTTCGCCAAGAAGGCTAAGTCCGACAACATCGAGGGCGGCCTTTACCAGAGCGAGATCTTTTCCTATACCTATAAAAAGAAGGTTACGCTCCTGATGAGCAGCCAGTGGCTCGGGCCGAATGACCGGGTGCTCATCATTGACGATTTCCTCGCCAACGGCGAAGCGCTGCGCGGCCTTGTGGACATCGTGCACCAGGCGGGCGCAAGCCTCATCGGCCTCGGCATCGCGATTGAGAAAGGCTTCCAGGGCGGCGGCGACCGCCTGCGCGCCCAGGGCGAAAACGTGCATTCCCTCGCGATCATCGAGCGGGCGGATGAAAACGGCATCGTCTTCCGGGAGGAAGAGGCGTAACCCATGGGCGAGATCAGCTTTTTCGAGGCGGTCATGCTCGTCTGCTTCGGCGTTGCGTGGCCGCTCAACATCATCAAATCCCTGCGCACCAAGAGCACGGAGGGGAAAAGCGTGCTGTTCCTTATGGCGATCCTGATCGGCTATGTGGCGGGCATCACGCACAAGCTGCTCTACAGCCGCAACATTGTGCTCGTGCTTTACTGCATCAACTTCGCCATGGTGAGCGTGGATACGTTCCTGTATTTCCACTACCGCCGCAGGGAACGCCTGGCCGCAGCCCAAAAGGGCGATGCGCACAGCAAATAAGCGAACTATTTTTCTGAAAGGATATTTACGCATACATGGAAAGAATCGTCGTTCTCGATTTCGGCGGCCAGTATAACCAGCTGATCGCCAGGCGTGTGCGCGAAGCGGGCGTTTACAGCGAGCTGCTGCCGCATAACGCGCCGCTCGAGCGGATCCGGGGCGAAGCGCTTTCCGGCATCATCCTCACCGGAGGACCGGACAGCGTGTATGCCGAAGGCGCGAAGGCCTGCGATGATGCCATCTTCTCGCTCGGCGTGCCGGTGCTTGGCATCTGCTATGGCATGCAGTATATCGCCAAGGTATTCGGCGGCCGTATCGAAGCCGCACCTGTGCGCGAATACGGCCGCACGCCCATCCGCATGGCGGATCATCCGCTGCTCAAAGGGCTCGATTCCGGCATCGTCTGGATGAACCACAATGATTCCGTATTCGGCATGCCGGAGGGCTTCTCCGCCATCGCGGAAACGGACAACTGCCCCTTCGCTGCCTTTGCGGACGACGGGCGCAGGCTCTATGGCATCCAGTTCCATGCGGAGGTGGCGCATATGCCGAAGGGCGAGCGGATCTTCCGCAATTTCCTCCGGGAGATCTGTGGCTGCGCCTGCACCTATTCCCCCGCAGGCCTCGCGGATACGCTCACCGCGCAGATCCGCGCGCAGGTCGGGGACGGCCGGGTGATCGGCGCGCTCTCCGGCGGTGTGGATTCCTCCGTGGCTTCCGTGCTGGTACACAACGCCATCGGGGATAAGCTCACCTGCATCTTCGTGGATCACGGCCTTTTGCGCCACAACGAGGCGGAGGAGGTCATCGGCTTCTACCGGGATAAGCTCAACCTCAACATCATCAAGGTGGACGCGCGGGAGCGCTTCCTCACCAAGCTCGCGGGCGTGACTGAGCCGGAGCAGAAGCGCAAGATCATCGGCACAGAATTCGTGCGCGTGTTTGAAGAGGAAGCGAAAAAGCTTGGCGGAGCGGATTGGCTTTTGCAGGGTACCATCTATCCGGATGTGATCGAAAGCGGAACGCAGACCGGCGCGAAGATCAAGAGCCACCACAACGTAGGCGGGCTGCCTGCGGACATCGGCTTCAAGGGCCTTGTCGAGCCGCTCCGGATGCTCTTTAAGGACGAAGTTCGCGCGCTGGGCGAGTCGCTCGGCATCGCGCACGAACTCGTCTGGCGGCAGCCCTTCCCGGGCCCGGGCCTCGCCATCCGCGTGCTGGGCGAGGTAACGGAGGAAAAGCTGGCCATCCTGCGCCAGAGCGATTATATTTTCCGTGAGGAGATCGCGAACGCGGGCCTTGCGGAGAAGATCTGGCAATACTTCACCGTTTTCACCGGCATGCGCTCTGTGGGCGTGATGGGCGACCTGCGCACCTACGATTACGCCATCGGCGTACGCGCCGTCACCTCCACTGACGCGATGACCGTCGAGTGGGCGGAAATCCCGTACCCTGTGCTCCGGCGTATCAGCGAGCGGATCATAGGCGAGGTGCCCCACGTGAACCGTGTCGTTTACGACATCACGTCGAAGCCGCCGGGAACGATTGAGTGGGAATAAGGTCTGGAATGCCGAAAAGCCTTTATTTTCAATGGTTTTACGTGGAACCGTGAGAACAATGGCATTAAAATGGCATTAGTTTTCCCGTAAACGAAAAAATAGCCCCTGCCGGTTGAGGCAGGGGCTATTATTCCTTTTGGGCGCTCGCTTACGCGGGCGTTCCGCTCTTTGTGGTGATGTAGGTCGGGAAGCCTGCGGCCTTGAGTTTGGCCGCGCAGGCGGTCGCGTTTGCTTTCTGGGCGAATGCGCCTACCTGCACCTTGTAGTAGCCGTCGCTCTGTACGAGGTAGGTGTCGAAGCCTGCGGCCTTGACCTTGTCCCTCTGGGTTTTGGCGTTGGCAAGGTTCTTGAATGCACCGGTCTGCACGCGGTAGAGCGTCTTGGCCTGCTCCTCCGGCTCCGGCTTGGCGGTGTCCGTCGCGCCGAGGCGCTTGTTGACCTCGGCGGCGATTTCTCCGTGCCTGCTGTAGAGGTAGGTGCCCGGGCAGCTCTTGTTCGCGTAGTCGCGGTGGACGGTCATGTTGCAGCCGTTGAGGTGGTTTATGCGCTCGTTCTTGTTCGTAGACCAGACGAGCTTTTTGATGCCGTTCCGCTTGCAGATGTCGGTCACGAGGTCGAGCATCGCGGCGTAGGCTTTCTCGGTAACGGCGTAGGGCTCTTTGTTGTCGCTGGCGACTTCGATTGTGATGGCCCTGTGGTCGTTCACTCCGCTCGAGGTACACCACGAGCGGTCGCCCTCGTCCACGCAGAGGCCGATGCTGCCGTCGTAGCCGACGACGTAGTTGCAGGACGCTTTCTTGCTTGTCGGCTGAAATACCTCGCAGCCGCGCTTTGCCGTTACCTGCGCAACGAAACAATGGATGGTGATGGTGTCGATTTTGTGATTACGCGGGCTGTTTTTGTTCGGGCTGATGAGGGTATAGTTCGCGAGAGGGCTGTTGCTCATTCCGGGGTGCTCCTTTCTACTTCTCCGCGTTTGTCGCGGGCTCTGCGATGCCTCCGATGGTTAGAAATCCGTTGTTGAGGTCGTAAACTGCTGCTTCAATGAGGGCGTCGAGTTTGCTCTCGTCCACGGTCATGCCGTGTTCACGGAGCCAGTTGATGACGTACTCCTTCTTCTCCGCGCCTCGGCCGCTGCCGGTGTAAATCTGCTCGGCGGCCGTGACTGCGATGCGTACCCACGCATTGATTTGCTGCTGCTGGTTGGCCGTGGTCTTCCCTTTGATGTAGGGGATGACGAAAGCAGTGATGAGGGCCGCGATGAGGGCCGCTACAGCCTCGATGATGGGGGTGATGTCGTAAATAGTCATGGTGATTCCTCCTTTTCATTGGTCGGTGTGTATTTCATCGTCCGGCGCGGGCGGCTCGTCCAGAATGGGGTTGCCGTCCGCGTCGAGGTGATGCTTGTTCCTGCTCATCTTCTCGCCAAGGCTCTTTCCGGCGTAGGTGATGAGATAACCTATGCAGGCCGTGAAAACGGTCGTTGTGACGTCCGAGGCGGCGTCCTTCTCAAAGGCCGCCAGCGCGTAAGAGGATATAACGGCCGCAGTCGCTATGCAGGAGGCCCAGACAGCGAGCTTTTTCGAGAACTCCGTCTTTTTGGCCTTGCTTTTCCTGCGCCTGCGCTTCTTCCGGCGAAAGAGCCCCAAAAAGGTCTTCACACGGCCCGTCACTCCTCTCTGTGGTTGTGGTTCTCCTCGATGCGGTCGATGCGCTTATGGGCCTGCTTCGCGCTTGCCTCGACGGCGGTGAGGCGCTCAAGGAATTGCGTGTTTGTGTTCCTCTGTTCCCTCTGCTCTGCCTTGATGTCGTCGATGCCGCTCTTGATGTAGCCTATCTCCGTCAAGACGGTGCCGCTCTGCTTGCCCTCGTCTGAATCATCCTTCTTTCGGTTGCGCTTGTAGGTGGCAAGGCCGAAAACGATGGCGCAGACCGTGCCGAGAATGCCGAGGACGGTCGAAACTACTGCGAGTTCATTCATAGGGTTCCTCCTTTCTGCCTAACGGCTTTTTACGTAGAGGCAAAAGACGTAGCCGACGGCGATGTGCCCCTCTATCACTGCGGCGGCGTTGCACCATCCGGCCTCTCGCGGCATGGCTATCAAGAGGTCTCCCTTGTTGAGTGTGCCGATGCTGCTGTGCTCGGTGCTCCGGCCCGTCCTGATGTTAACGTCCTGTCCGGAACAGGTCGCCGGGTAGGCGCGGGTGGAGGCGGTGTCTGTTGCGTCTGCCTTTACGTATTTGGAGGAAATGAAGCCTTTTACGATGCGGCATTTGATGACGGTGGCCGCTTCACACCATCCGTCTGCGGCCGGGAGTGCGAGAATCTCCTCGCCCTTCCTAACGATGCCGAGGGCTTTGTGGCCCTTTCCGGGCCCCTCACGGAAATAAACGGAGTTGCCGGAACATTTGCCGTTGAAAGGCTTTGCCGCGTTTTCCGGGGCTCCTGTGGGCTCTGCTGGCCCGTCTGCGGCGAGGTCGTACTCAAAATATTTATCCATGACGCCCCACCAGCCCCATTGCCGCTGTTTGAGGTCTGTAATGACTACGCCGTAGTCCTTCCCTCTGGCCTCAAGCACCTGCCAATCGAGGGGGCCGCTGCCGGTCTTCTTCCAAAGGTAGCCGACGTGGGTGATGCCCGCCGCACTCGGGCCGCTGAACAGGGCGACGCCGGGAAGCTGCGGGAGGCCAGCGAGGGTGGTGTCTTTCTTGGTGCAGCTCTTGCGGCTGCACCAGTTCGCGTAATTGTAGCGAGCTTTGGTGTCGATGCTCGCGCCGGTCTGCTCCCGGTAGTAGACTTCGGAAAGGCTGTTACAGTCGAACACGCGGTGTCCTACCCACTTTTTGTAGTCCTCGTAGTAGCTCTCCCACTTGTCGCCGTAGCTGCTCTTGGCTCGGGCGCGGATGTAGTCGTCGGTGGCCGTGCGGCCGTCGCCGCCCATGACGTAGCCGTATTGGCTCGCGGGCGGCCTGCTGGCCGCTTTGCCGTTGGTCGTAACTGCATGGCCCTCGTAGCTGCGCAGGAAGCCGGAGATTTTGATTTTCTGTGCCATTCGTTTCCCTCCCTTCTAACTGGAAAGGAGGCCGCCGCTTACGCGGTGACCTCCTCGTAAAAGTCGCCTGTGAGGGCTGGCGGCCGCCAGTTTGCCTGCTTCGTGAACTGTCGCAGGACGTGGTAAGTTTTGGCGTAGTCCGTGAAGTAGTCGCCCACGTTGAACACATGGCCGTCTTCCAACTCGCTCCATTTGGGGTATGTGGTCGTTTCGCTGCCGCCAGTGTCGCCGCCTGTGCTGCCGCCGCTGTCCTCGCCGCCCGTCTCGCTGCCGCTCTCGGTGTACTCCTTGTATTGGCTAGGAACAAGGCTCGGGTAGTGCGGCTCGTAGAGGGTGATGCCCTCCGGGTGGATGGGCGTATAGAGTTTGTTGTCCGTGGGGTCGCGGCGAACGCTGCCGTACGGAACGTGCTCGCCCCACGCGAAGTCGAGGTAGCCGGCCTCCGGCTCGCTGCGGATGAGTCGGAACAGGGTGCGGCCGCCCTCCGTGCCCGGGGCCCATCCTGCCTGTGCGAGGTGTGCCTGTGTGCAAATGTAGGTGCTGCCGTCCGAGGCGATGACGGGCTCGTTCTTAAAGATTTGCCCCATGTCGGCGCTCCACGTTCTGGCGTTGCCGACGGTGGCGACGGCTGCGAGCTGGGTGTCGGAAAGGTCGCCGGAGCCGATGACGTCGGCCCGCAGAAGGCTTTCTTGCGCTTTCTGCGCGTGGATTTCCGGGACAGTGATATTGGCTGCCTCGAGGGCGTCAACGATGGCGAGAATGGCGGCCCATAGGTCGCTGTTTTCCTGCGCCTTTTCCTGCTTTTTCAGGGTTCGGATGTAGTCGAGGCTCTTGGTGATGTCGTTCATTTCGTGCTCCTCCTCTCGTTACACGTAAGAACCGGACGGCGGCTGGCACCAGATTTCGTCGTAGCCGGTGGTCTTCGTGATTTTGACCTTGACGCCTACGGCCCACTTCGCGGCCGTCTTGCTGGCGTTCGTGAACAGGTGCTTGAGGCCGGGGGTTGCGGTCTCCCACGTCGGGGATGCGTCCATTGCGTTGTTGCAGGCGGAAAGGACTACGGCGCTGTCGGCTGCGTAGTAGCGGAGCGAGACGAGGATTTTCTGTGCCTTTGCGTCGGTCTCGATGGGGCCGACGATGAACTCGATGCCGCTGACGCTGCGCGTGAATGTGGTGGTGCGGGTCGCGCTGTTCCCGGCGCTGTCGGTGACTGTGACCTTCATCGTGTGCTGGCCGTCCGCGAGGCCTGCGAACTGCGCGGCCGTGAGGGCGAATGTGTAGGTCTGATTTCTGACGGCGTCCTCGATGGTGTCAACCTCTACGTCGTCGAGGCTCTTTACTACGGTGAGCTCGTCGGTGGTGTCCGCGTCGTTGACCGTGAAGGAAACGGAGGGCGGGCTCGTGACGGTGCCGAGGTTGGTGTCGCTGCCGGAAACGGTCGGGTCTACATTATGGACGACAGTTCTGCTCGGGCCCGTGAGGTAGCTGCTGTATGCGCCTAGGTTGTCCTTCGCCCGGACGCGCCATTGTACCGTGTTCGCGCTGCTGCCTACGCCGGTGTCCGTGTACGTGAGTGCGCTGCCCGCGTAAACCTGCGTGAACGAGCCGCTATTGATTTTGCGCTCGAGCTCGTAGCTGACTGCGCCTCCTTCGGGGTCGGTGCTGCCTGCCCACGTGATGACCGCGCCTTTCCCGCTGCGGATGGTCTCGGGTACCGTGATGCTGGGCGGGGTCGTCGGGGCTTGGTTCCAGACGATGGTGTAGGCCCCGTCGCTGTCTGCGCTGTCAGATACCAAGATTCCAGAGGACAGATTCAAAGCCGGGCGCACGCCGCCGTAGCCGTAGTACGCGTTGCTGAAGCTGCTGCTGCTCCCGTCCGCGCTCACGTAGCGCACGATGTACGAGAGCGACGAGTACGGGGAGCGAAGCCACCACCACCAGTTTTGCGAGGCGCTCAAGCTGCTGTTGTTATAGGTGCTGTTGCTGACGGCGTTCGCCGTGGGCTTGCAGAGGCGCGAACTGTTGTCGCTGCTGAACAAGGCAAGCCGCGAGCCCTCTGCGATGCTGTTTTCGCTGCCGAGGCCGACCTCCTGTTTGGAAAGCAGGAAAACCTTATCGACGACGCTCTCCGAGCCGCCGCCGTCTACGGTCGCCTTTGCTACGGTGAGGGTGGTATCGAGGAGGGCGGCTTTCATCTGTGCGGAAAAGTCGGTTAGGAATCCGCTCTGGCCGTCGTAGGGGTTGTAGCTGACGTTTCCGCTGCTTGGGGTTGCGTCTGCGCTGTGCTGCGCGACGTACCAAGGCAAGCCGCTCTTATTCAGCCATTGCCGGATGTTGGAAAGGGCGTAGCGGTTGTTGCCGTAGCCTCTGCGGTTGCTGTCGCTGTTGCCGCTCTCTTTTGCGTCGAATGCTGCAATCTTGAGGATGTTCGCCGCGATGAGGGTGACGGAGTTGGCCGGGTAGCCGCTGTGGTTCTTGTCGGCTACCTGCCAGATGATGGGGCTCCCGTAGTAGGTCGTGCCGGTGTCCTTGACCTTCGCGCCTACGGGGAGGCTGCTGATTGCTTTAGACATGGTCTGTGTCGCTCCTTTCAAATATCGAGTTGTAGAGACGGTCGTACTTCTCGATGAGGGCGCGGCAATCGCCGTGGGAAGCGTGTGCCCGCCAGCTTTGGTAGCTTTCGGTTATCTTCTCTCTGGTGATGGCCCCGCTCTCGTACATGACCTTGTACTTGCGGAGTTTCCGCTTCATGCGCTCCCGGCTGGCCTTGCGCAGCTTTCTCACTACCTTGCCGGTGTCCGTGAGGTAGCTGTGGAAGCCGAGGAAATCAAGCCCGTTCCGAAGCGGGAATATCTGCGTTTTCTGGTTCAGCTCAAGCCCTCTGGCGGCGAGGTGCTCCTCGATTTCCTTCCATGCTGCGCGTAGGGTGTCTTTGTCCTCGTGGATGAGGAAAAAGTCGTCCATGTAGCGGCCGTAGTAGCGGATGCGGAGTTTCTCTTTCACGAGGTGGTCGAGCTTGTTGAGGTAAAGCAGCGCGTATATTTGGCTGCTCTGGTTCCCGATTGGGATGCCGACGTCTCCGGGCGTGCTGTCTATGATGGCGTCCGACAGGGCGAGGCTGCGCTCGTCATGAAGCAGCTCGCGGACATCCTGCTTTAGAACGTCGTGCCGGATGCTGGAAAAGTAGTGCCGCACGTCGGCCTTGAGTACCCATCCGTATGCGGAGCCGTGTCGCCGGTAATACTCCCGCATGAAGCCGGAAAGGCGGTCGAGGCCGAAATGGGTTCCTTTTCCTATCTGGCTGCCGTAATTGTCGAGAATGAACGGCCGCGAGAGGGCGTCGTAAAGGACGTTATCGCAAAAGGCGTGCTGCACGATTTTGTCCTTGAAACTGTTGGTCTGGATGAGGCGTTTCTTTGGCTCGAATACGTAAAATTCCCGGTAATCGCCGGGCTTGTAGGTGCCCTCGCTCAATTCGTTTTGCAGATAGGCGACGGCCTCGAGTGCGTTCAGCTCTATCTTGGCGACGGTGTTCTTCCATCGCTTTCCCCGGCGCGAGGCCCGGTAGGCTTTGTAAAGGTTCCCGAAGTCGCAAACCTCATCGAAATTCTGCTTGCGGTCTTGCTCCACGTAAACCTCCCTCCAAACACCGCGATAGCCCCGGGGCCCTCTGGGTATGGTTGGGCTCCGGGGTGTCGGTGTCATGTGTTTGTCCTCGGCGTTGCGCCTTTGGACGGGATATTCATTCCTTTGATGGGTGGGCCTCTGCTTTCGGCCGCCGGAACGGCGGTCTACTTGGTCGCGGTGTTCCACCAGAGCCGGGCGCACGCCGTTGTTGCCGTTGTACGCGTTGTTGTTGTTGCTGCTCCCGTCCGTGTTCACGTTGCGCACGTTGTTCGAGTTCGACGAGTTCGGGGAGCGAACAAAGCTCACAAAGGCTGGCGATGCACGTACAATGAATACCCCAATGAAACGAGGCTATCCCTTGGGGCTAAACCGCGTTGCATCCTTCTTTTTCCATGATGCGGTGAGGTTTTTAACGTCGAGTATCTTCTTCGTCCAGTCCTCGCACCTTCGTATGTCGATGTAGCCCCGTTCGAGGGCGATGTCGAGGAGGTTCAGAAGTACCTTGCATTTTGTGAGGGCCTCCTGCTGCAATCCGGCCCGCTTGGCCGCTTCCTCCGGGCTGCGCGGGTATATCTCGTTGGCCTCTATAAGGTCTTGGAGAATGTCGAGTGCTGCCGTTTCCATCCGCTGCGAAAGTGTGAAACGGACGGATTTCGGAAACACTTTGTTGCTGGCCCAGAGGGTGTGGTTCAGCAGGTCTTTGGCTTTGGTTACGGCGGTGAGTTCGCCTGTTCGGTTGACCGTATCAAGCACCTCCTGTTCACGAGTTCGTCGAGCTCCTCTTGGCTGATGCCCTCAACTTCGAGTACGCCCTTCTTGACGGCGATGGTAACGGGTCTGCCGTCTCGGGTCTGGCCGGTCAACGTGAGGCCGGGCCTGCAACAGGGGCAGGGCTCCCGCAGTTCCGCTATGATGTGCGGAATAAGGCAGGACGCGCCCTCGTCGCTGCAAAGCGCGACGGCCGTCACGCCTCGACGAGTTTCGTGTTCTTGTTCCATACGCCGTCGATGATGGTGATGTTGGTAAGACCGGCGAAATCGGCGCTGAATGTGACGCCGCCGGGCATATCGCCAGAAACAAGGTCGTTAAGAAGGTCGATGTCTGCGCCGTGCTTGTCGAGAATGTCTTGCAGGCCGATGATGTCGCTGATGGTGTGGCTGTGGCCGATGAGGGCGTACTTGGCGAGGTCGTCCATCGTCGCGAATGCCTCGGGGTTGATGACAGCCGTAACGAGCGCAACGTTCTTGACGATGGTGACGATGGTGAAGGTTGCGAGTTTGTTTACGGCGTCCGCGTCGGCTCTTATCCACTCGGGGTGCTGCTGCAAGTAGAGGTAGGCGTAAAGGATGTCGCCCTCGTCCGGGTCTTCTGCCCAGAGGCCGAGCTCCGTGCAAGAGAAGCCCTGCGCGAGGTCGATGCTGCTGATTTGCACGACGACGGACGCCTCGCCGGTGGCGCTGCTGCTTACGGAGGCGATTAGGCCGTCTGTGACGTAGTTCCCCAGCTCCGTCATGCCCTCCGGGCTCTTGCCGCTCGGGATGCTGCCGTCGCCTGCTGTGACTTTGGTAAAATTGAGGGTGCCCTCGGATGCGAGCAGCTTGCCGATGAGGGCGTTGCCCTTCTCGGTCAAATAGCTGCCGTCGTTGAAGCTGATTTCTGGCATTGTGCTTCCTCCTTTAGTTGGCTGGTTTTATGGTTACGGCCGTCAGGTAGACGGCTGCGGTGCCCGTGTAGAGCGTTGCCGTTGCTCTGCGGTTGACGTTCGGCGGCCGGGCCGTGATGCGGGAAGACGTCGCAAAGCCGGTGTTGATGTAGACGGTCTGCGTGTAGCTCTTGCGGCTGCGCAGGAAAAGTCTCATGCCGACACCTGCTGCGACTATACGCTTCATAACTGCGGCGATGAGGTCTGCCGTGTCAATCTGTGCGGCCGTTAGGATGTCCTCGTCAACGTATATCCAGACTTTGGCCGGGAACACCTCGTCGAGGTCAACCTGTCCGGGCTGGATGTCGAAAAGGGTTGCGGCCGCGCTGATGACGGTCTCGATGTCGCCGCCGGAAAGCAGGCTTATCATCTTGACCTTGATGAGGAGCCGGTAGAACTTATCGGAGGCTCCATCCCGCGCTACACCGAAGTTCTCGCCGTATCGGTCGAGCACGCTGCCCTGCGCGTTGTCGAGGTCGTCCCACAGCAGGATTTTGTCTGCCTGCTCATGCACGAGCTCAAGGCCCCACGAGAAGGTGTCAAAGAGGCGGCCGATGTTCGTCTCGAGCGGCAGGCTGTTGTGGGCGTTTCGGACGTCTGCGCGGTTGTATGCGCCCGTAAGAAGGTCGAGCATCTTTCCGAGGTATCCGTGGCTCATGTGATGCTCACCTTGCTTTCTGCCGTGACCGCTTTCTGGCGGCTGCTTATCTCAATGTTGTCGTAGTTGTAGGCGCTGCCGTCGCTGCTGATTTTGAGTTCGAAGTCGAGGACGCCGGGAACGGTGTAAATGACGGCCGGTAGCCGGTTGTAGTAGATGTCCTCGCCGATTGTGGTGCCGCCGTTGGCGTCGCTGCCGATGTAGTCGATGATTGCTGCCTTGATGAGGGCCTTTCCGTTGGTCGGGAACTTGTCTTCATCGGTTACGAGGTCTGTAATCTTCACCCACACGTCAACGAGCGTGGGCCGCGAGAATTTGATGGTGTAGGTCGCTCCGCTGTCGGAGAGGACGGAGACGCTCTTGCCGCCGTGGGTCTGAATGCCTGCGGCCTTGCGCCGGAATATCTGCTTTGCAATGTCTCCATCGAGGCCGCCGTAAACGACTGCCTCGATGCTGTGTGCCGGGAGGCCGTCGCTGTCTTCCTCGTCCGTGTCGTTCTCGTAGACGATGACGGCATAGACGCCCTCTACATTTTGGAGAATCTCGCCCCGGATGGCGTCGGCGTTGACGCCGCCTGCGTAGTCAACGGATTTGTAGTAGCGGTCTCTGTAATCCTCGTCCGTCTCCCGGGCGCGGCCGCCCTCAAACGCCGCGGGATTGCTGACGTTTGTGATTCCTTCCGGGATGCCGGGGTTTACGATGGTCGTGATGGTCTCCTTCTCTACGTTGCCGTCTGCGCCTGCTACGGTGGCCTGCGCCGGTAGCGTTACGGTGCCGTCGCTGCCTATCTCTCCGGCCGCCACAACGACGAACTGATAGCCCGCTACGGTGGCCGCGAGCCAGCCTGCCGGTACGATGGTGCCCGGTGTGCCCTTGACGGTGATGTAGCCGCTGGCCTTTTGCTCCGAAAGGAGGCGAAGGCCGATGGCCTTGCCGAGGTTGTATAGGCTGGTTCCCACGGCCGTATCGACGAAACGGCTGTTATAGACGTCCTCGATTGTGGAAAACAGCATATTCAGAATCCATGCGTAAATCCGTAGGAACAGGCCGATGGGCGAGCGGACGGTGAGGTTGGCCTTGGTGCCGAAAAGCTCTCGCGCCTTGTATTCGAGGGCGTCGAGGAGTTCTGTGTACGTTGGCCGTCGGAAGCCTCTTTCCGTGAGGCCCCATTTGTTGCTGCTCATTTATGCGCTCACCTCCATGCTGATTTTCTGGCCGCTGTAAAGGGTTGCCGCGAGCTCGACGGAAAGGCTGCGGCCGCTCCTGTCCGTCTCAAGGCTATCCACCTGCGCGACGTCGGTTTCTTGGAATACTGCTTCGCGGATTACCTCGTCAACCTCGTCCGGCTCGAGCTCTGCGTTCCTCCGGCCTAGAACGCGCTCGTACTCGGTGCCGTGTGTCTCGTCGAGGGGGAATGTTCCCTTCCACGTGAGGAGCGTAAGACGGACGCATTGCGCCGTGGTGTCGTCTCCGTAGATGTATTCCATGTCGCCGTTCTCGTCGATGGGAATGTCCATGGTCTCGGGGTCTATGCGTAGTGTCTTGTTTCTTTCCATGGCTCTCCTCCTTATGTCGGCATCGGCCCGCCGCCGTGGGTGTGGTTCTTTAGGCTTATTCCTCCTGCTACGACGTCGCCCGTTGCCGTGATGTCGCCGGTCACGGTGAGATTGCCGGTGATTTCAACGTCGCCGAGGATGACGATGCCGGAATCCGTGACGGCGAGGTAGATGCCGCCGTCGTCGGTGCCGATTGCAAAGCCGTCCGGCAGGCCGGAAACACCGCCGCCTCCCGTGGCGATGCCGCCCATGAATACGGCGTCGCTGCTCGAGTGGTTCCGCTCGGTGTTTGGCTCGCCCTCTGCGCCTCCGGCTACGGCGTTGTCGATGTCATGGTCGCAGAAGACGACGCTGCCGACGTCACCGGGCTTGTAATTCACGCGCATGGCAAAGCCGCCGCCGCGCTGGCAGGAGATGGGCACGCTCAAGATGGGCGGTTGGCTCTCGTAGCTGCCTTGGTCGAGGCGCTTGGAAATAGGCTGAACATCGACGGTCATCTTTGCCGGGTCGTATGCGATAATTTTTACAAGCTGCGCGACGTTGATGGCCGCGCTGGCCGCCTTCTGCTGCTGCTTCTCGTAGTCGTATTGCCTGCTGTTCTTCATGCTCATGCCGGTTTCACCTCGATTTCTGTCTTCCAGTCGCCGCTTTGGCTGCCTCTGTGGGTTCCTCGGACTATCATAAACCGGCCGTTAAGGTCGGAAGACTGGATTTTGATGAGGTCGGCCGGGCCGAGGTGGTAGTTGAGGAGGCTGCTGCGCTTCTTCGTCGCCGCCTCCTCATTCTTGGTGTCGGTGCTTTTCTTGGTGTCGAGCCCCGTCTCGATATGTATTTCTTCCCGCTCCTCGTCGCTGCGGAGGAGGCCGGTGCTCGGGGATAGCAGGTAGCCCTTGTTGACGCCGTCTGCGGGGTTGTTGATGATGATTTTCCCGCAACGGATTAGGAAGCGGCTCTTGCAGTCGCTTACAACGATTTCCGTCAAGACGTCCTTGAGCTTGCCTTTGCAAACCTTTCCCCGGGGGTATTCCTTGTCGATTGCGAGGTCGAAGGTGCCTATCTCGATGCCGAAGATGTTGAGAAGGTCTTGGAGCATCGCCTTGGCCTTGATGCCCTTCTGGTAGGTCTTGTTTATCTGGGCCGTGAGCCACTCGTCAAGCGCCTCCGTCGCGGTTATCTTCGTACACCAGTCCGTGGTGCTGCGCTTGTGCGAAAGTCCGCTGACCTGCCCCATAAAGATGACGCCCATATCGCCCTCGTAGCCTGCGTTGATGATGACGGGGTCGCCCTTGCGGATGCCGTTGCGCGTGGCTGCCGAAAGGTTGTAGGCGTTGATGGTCGCCGTGGCGAGCTCCTCGCTGTCTTCAAAAGGCACTTCAAAATCGAATGTGAGGTCGTCAAGGGAATACTTCTTCGCTCCGATTTGCAGGGTTGCTGTCCTAATCCAAAATTCCATCTACGCCGTCCTCCTTTCATGGAGGTAGAGCTTTACCTGCTGGCCAAAGTTCTCGAGCGTGACCTCGCTGATGCCTTCCTCGGTCAGGCATTGTGGGATGATGACGGGTAGCGGGAATCGCTCGTCTTCGACGCTGCCAAACAGGGGCCTCCCGTATCTCACGATGTCGCCGTACACGAGGGGCTCGCCGTCGCTGCTTTCGAGGTCGGCGGTGAAGAACTTGCCGACTTCGTTGTACTTGATGGTAAACATATAGGTCTTGTCCGTCAGTTTCACGGAGAAGGTGTAGGGAACTTTGGCCGTGTCGATGTCGATGTACTCAACCTCCTGCCCGAGGTCTATAAGCTGTAACGCCATGCCTATTCCTCCCTTACTTTGCTACCGCGACGGCGCGGGCGGTGCCGTTGTAGCTCGGCGTCGCCCTGCTGGCGGGCCCGCTGCTGCTGGCGGGCTTGCTGTCGTAGCTGCTGACGTACTGCGCGTATGCGCTGCTGGAAATGGTGCTCGATACGGTGGTCTTGAGGCCGTCCGAGCTTGTCTTCTTAGTCTGTGTCGGGTTGCTGCTGCTTTTGCCGCTGTCCTGCTGCGTCATTGTCGGGTAGGCCCCAACCTCGACAACCTCGGCCGACGATATGTTGACCTGCTGAAAGGTTGCTTTGAAGGAGCAGCCTTTCGCGTTCTTGGCCGAGGCGTCGAAAGTGAGGCTTGTTATGACGAGGTTGCTGACGCGGTTCCTGCCGGTGTAGGATACAATGTCGCGGCGCTCCCTCATGTTCTGTAGCGTGCTCTGGGCCTGCTGGCCGCCGATGATGACGCCGGAAATTGTGAATTTCATCGGGTCTTTGATGACGTGGTCGTTGATGTCGCCGCCACTCTCAATGGGGTTGGAGGTGACTTTGCTCGACATCGAGACTTGCTCCGTCTGGATATTGCCGACAGTCTTCGGCTCGAATCTGACCGTGCCGCACTTGCGGCCCGTGATGGTGTATGCCATAGCTCCGTCACCTCCTTATGCGTATGCGTGTTTGATTGCCATGGTGTCATACTCGTCCTCGCGGGCCTCCCGGTAGAGGCGCTTGAAGACTTCTTCTATCTGCTGCGTGAGACGGTCTGCGGTCTCGCCGTCCATGTTGCCCTGCACGGTTATCTGGACGCTCGGCGCGAAACTGCCGCCGCCTCCGCTGACGCTCTGGGCTGCGCCGTTGATGAGGCGCTCGCTCTTGTCGGCCGGGATGATGGCGCTGCCTTTCGGGAGGAATGCGACTTCGCCGCCCTCCTCGTTGATGCGTGTCCAGCCGCCCTCAAAGTTGTCCGTGCCGGATGCGTTGCCCGGAATGCTCGTGCCGGTCACGCTGATGTTGGCCCCGCTGACGCTCTGGGCTGCGCTGGCGATGCGCTGGAACGCGGAGACGATAGATGTAGCTCCCTCGTCGGCCGCCTTTGTCATGCGGCTCCATGCAGTCTCTGCGTCTATTGCCATTGTCGAGTAGGTGCTGTTGGCCTCTATACCCATTGTCTTGAGGTTGAGGTCGGTGATGTCCTTCGTCTCGATGATGCTTTCCTGCGCCGTCGCGTTGGCCTCTGTAGCTGCGTCGGTGATGCCTGCGGTGTACTGCGACGTATCGACCGCGAGGCTTGTCTCTTGGCTCGTGCTGTCTGCAAGGCCGTTGACCGCTCCGTTGAGCTCGGTTATCTCATCCTTGCTGTCTTTCGCTCCTCCGAAAAGGCCGGAGAAGAAATTTACAACGGCTCCGACGCCATCTGCGAGCCAGCCGATGACCGTTCCGAGGGTGTCGCCGATGACCTTTAGCACGCTTCCTATCACGTCAAGGACGGGGGAAATGGCCTCGAGAATCGGCGCTATGAGGCCGAGGAGCTCCGCAATGGGCGGCAGAATGGCCTCCGCGATGCTCTGGATGACAGGCATAAGCGGCTCGATGAGAGAAATGATGACGTTCAGAATTTCCGTTATGGGCGGCATGAGCGTCTCGACAAGTAGCTGCAATATCGACGCGAGCGGAGGCAAAACAACCTGTGCGAGGCTGCCGAACGTGTCTATGAGCGGTAGCGCGGCTTGGAAAACCGTGCCGAGTACGTCGGTTAGGACGGGGAGAAGGACGGAGCCGAGTTCGAGGATTACGGGAAGCGCCTGCGAAAGGCCCTCTGAAAGCATTTCGACGAGACCCATGAGCATCGGCTCAATGGTCGGCCAACTGTCGATGATGACGCCGTAGAAGTCCGAAAGAACGGGCGCGAATTTGTTTCCAGCATCCTCCATGAAGTTCGCCCAAATGCCTTTGAGGCTCTTGGTGCTGTTGGTGAGGCCGTCTGTGTCATTGATGGCCGCCTGCTGCACCTTCGAGGTCTGTTCTATCATGGATGCGAGGCGTACCTGCGCGAGCGTGGCCTCGTCCATCTCGTCGATGTTCTCGCCGAGACCCATGGCCTGCGCCTGCGCCTTGATGGTCGCGTCGTCGAGCTTGATGCCATACTCCGTGAGGGCCGAGGAGTTGCCCTTGATGCCCTCTTGTATGACGGCCAGCGCGTCTGCGTCCTCCATCTTGAAAGCGTTGCCGAAGTCGTAGGCCAGCGAGGTCGTTATCTTCGAGAGGTCTGTGGCCGCGTCCTTCGTGAGCCCGAGGTCGGTATACATCGCTTGGTTTTCAACAAGGAAGCCTTTGACCTCCGTTGTGCTGCGGTGTACCGCGTCGGCGTAGTTGTCGGCCCATGCTGCTGCGTTGGTGCCCTCGAAAAGGGTGTCGAACTTGGCTGCCGTGTTTTCTCCGGCCTTGGCTGCGTCGAGCGCTGCGGTGGCAAACTCCTTTATGGCCGATGCCGCCGCCTTGATGGCCTCTATGCCGAGAAAGGCTTTGAGAGCCCCAGAAATAGCCTCCTTGACTTTGCTTCCGGCCTCGCTGCCGGTGTTGCCCATGTCGTCGAGAGCCTTCTCCGCGTCACCTGCGCCGTCCTCGAGGGCGTCCGTGCTGTCGGCTGCGTGGATGATGGCCTTGGAGAGCTTGTCTTTTATGGTCTGTATCGGGTGCTTAAAGGCGTTCCCTATGGCCTTGGCTCCCTTGGAAACATCGTTCTTGAAGCCGGTGAACTTCTTTTGTGTGAAGCTGATGGCCCCGGATACGCCTGTCTGGAAGCTCTTGGCGAGCGATTGGCCGTCCTTGATGCCTGCGGCCATTGTCTTCTTAAAGGCCGCGCCGAAGCTGTCAGCCTGTGCTCCCATCTTTCGGAACTTGTCGCCGATGTCGTCTCCGGCCTCCTCAAACCGCTCGCCCATGTTCTGCGCTGCCGAGCCGACGTCACGGGCTGCGGAGGTTCCCGCTGCGCCCATGCTGCTCATCGCTTGGCTGCAATTCTGTGCGCCGATTTGCGCACGGTCGGTTGCGTCGTCGATGCGGCCGAGGCCTTGCTCGAGTTGTTCGACGTCGTTAACGGCATCTTCGGAATTGAAACTGATTCCGTATGTGAGCTCTCTCGCGTCTGCCAAAATACCACCTCCTTATACGACGAAATAGCCGCCCCGGGTAGGGCGGCTATTTCTTATTTGGGTTCCATTCGTCTTGCCACATGAGGCGGGCCTCGACGGCCTCGCGGTATTCCGCGAAGTCCATGTTTTTGAGCTCTGCGTAGGTAAGGCCGTTTCCGGCGAATACCATGCACCAGAACTCTCTATGCCGCCGGGCCCGGCGCTGCGCTGTGGCGATGCTTGCTTCACTCTCTAAGAAAGGTCTCGATGGCCTTGATGAGCGCCTCCGGGCCCTTGAGGTCTTCCTGCTCGTCAAAGTATGCCATGCCCTGATTCCGCACCTCTGCGGGGGCAATCACGCAGTTTTTGAACATCCTGTCCATGTACTCTGCGGATTTCTTCTTGCCGCTGCCGGTATTGCCGCACTCGTCATTGGTATCGTAGTACCACGTGGGGGAAACGCTTTGCAGCGTGTATTCCGTGCCGTTCACGGTGACTTTCTTCTGCTTCGCCATATGTTTTCTATATCCCCTTTCGGATAGTGATTTGGGCCTCTTGGGCCAGTTGTTTCCGGGCATCTATATCCCCGCCTTAACGGTAGTTGAGGTCGGGGATGTAGACGTTCACGGTTACGGTGCTCGGGTCTTTGGTGCGAGGGGTGTCGGGCATCTTGAGGATGCGGCAATTCTCCTCATTGACCTGCATCGCGTCCGCGTCGTTGACGTCGGAAAGGGAGAAGCGGACGGCTTTTTTCTTGGCGCACAGCTCGCGGATGTAGGCGAGGCTGGCCGAGGTGCTCATCAGAGGGATGGCTGCGGTGCCGCTGTTGTTCGCGTTCTCCGAGTAGGTGACGTCGCCCTTCGCTCCGACGTTGGGCGTGACGGCGTCCTCGTTGTGGGTGAGGGTAATCACGCCGTCAGAGGCAAAGCCGGTGATGACACGGCCGCCGAGGCTGACGGTCACTTTCATGGGGTCGTAGGTGGTGACTTCTTTGGACATTGTCTGTTCCTCCTTTCATCGGTTACGCGCTGAGTGTGGCGCGGAGCGTGCCCTTGACCTTGACGCTGTGGACAGCCCCCTCGAGTTGCGCTTCCCACACGATGTCAGGCATCTTGCGGGCCCGGGCCTCGTCGTCGGTCGCATCGGCCCGCTTGGGGACGGTGACGGTAAAGACGCCTGCATCGCTCTCCGGGTCGGTGGCAATGATGCCGAGGTCGGTGGCGCGGTTGAGGGCCGCGAAGACGCCGGAGGCGATGAGGGCGAAGCCTGCATCCGTGTACGGAACCTTGGCGTTGTTGAGGAAGATGCTGTAAAGCTCCTCCCTCATGTACTGCGCGATATAGTCCGCGCCCATCTGCACATCGATGAACTCGCCGTCGCAGCAGACGCCGTTCTTGACGTAGATTTTCTTGTACTCGTCCGTGAGGAAATTGATGTTGGCCTCCTCGAGGGCGTCGCGCTGGGCGTTCGTGAAGCTCGGTAGAGAAATGCCCTGCGGCCGCTTGAACTTCCACGTTACGCTCTGTGGATAGAAGGGGCCGACATTGCCGACGTAGGCCGCGTCCGCTTCCTCGTCCAGCTTTGCGCTGTCGGTGCAGATGAGGGCGCAGCGGCGGTTTGTGACGGCGAGGGATTTGTTGCTCGTCTGGCCGAAGTAGAATTTGCGGTGGTCTTCCTCTCCGGCTCCGAGCTCGGCCTCTGTGGGTTCCGTGCCCTCGGCCCATGCGCAAAGCGCCTTTACGGCGTCGTCGCCGTCTTGGTCGGTGAGCAGGATGTACCAGTCGTTGTCGGTCTCGCGGATGGTCTCTACGGCCTCCACAAGGGCCTTCGCCTTGGCTGCTGCATCGCTGCCGGTGGGCGCTGCGATGCCGCCTACCTTCACCTTGCGGATAAGGGTCTCGGCGAGGGTGGTTTTGCCCTGATTGAACAGGGCCGCAACCTTGCGGTAGGTCTTCTCTGTGTCGCCGCTGTTCGGGAAGTCTGCGGCGACTTCCTCGAGGCTGCGGTAGGTCTTGATGTCCTTCGCTCCTGCGGTGCTCAAGATTAGGATGTCGAGCGCCTCGGAGGCTTTGGGTTTCGCGTCGATATTAACGACTACGATAACGTCTTTCGCCATTGTGTTCACTCCTTTTTCGTTTCTTTGAGGACGGCTGTCTCGATGACAGAATCGAGGCGCTCGTCTGCCTTGGTGTAGCGGATTCTCACGTCGAAGCCGTAGCGGCGAGCCGCTTCATCGACGATGAGCGTGGTTCGGTTGCCGACGTTGGTGATCTCCGCGATGACGATGCCCTTGTCCGCGAGGTCGTGGTAAGCTCCGTGTAGGAGGTGGCCGACGGCCTTTTCGACAATGCTCTGGGCCTCGTCTTCTCCGAAGATGTACGCGGTGTGTGCCTCGTCGGCCCATCTGTTTTCAGAACAGGCCGTGAATGAGAAGGTGGCCGACGGCTGCTCCCGCCTTTGGTCTTCAATGTAGATTTTGCCGTCCTTCCCGGTGGTCTGCTTCTGGTAGTGGCTCCCGAACTCCCCTGTTGGCGCGTATGGCGTCGTGATGCTGTAAATTAGGAATGGCACGTCGCGCTCCGGCGAGGCTTGGTCGCTCAAAATAACGTCGATGCCGAGGGCCCCGTGGAGGCTGTTTACAAGTTCGTTCCGTATTTCGGTGAAGGTCATTTCGATGCGCTCACTCCTTTCTGCTCGACGACGTAACGCTTCATTGGGTGGATGGGGCCGTGTGTGAGCTCCTGCTTCACGGTGTAGGTATTGCCGTCGTAGGTGTCGCGTATCTGCTGGCCGACGGTAAGGCTCGGGCCGTTGGTGTAGAGCTTGTGGCTGTTCTGTGTGTAAGTGCCTGCTGGCGCGTATTGTAGGTCTTCGTTGTTGACTGGCATGATGACGCCTTTGAAGGTCGTTTCAGCCGGTTTCGCGCCGGGAATGAATTGACCTCCGTTGGCCTGCGAGAAGGTCTCGCTCGGGGTTATCGCCACGATGTCATGCAGGAGGCCCAGAGGAATGCTTGGTCTTGCGAACTGGAACATTGGTTATCCCTCCTCGATTTCGTAGCTGATAGAATGGAGCAGGCGGCCGCTGTCGTAAAGCGGAGTAGGCGTCTTCGCCGTGTTCATGGTGATGTCGCTCTTTGGCGGGTCAATTCCGTCAAGGATGTACTGCTGCGTCATTGCCACGGCCCGCGCCCCGATTATCTCCGCCGCCTCTTTCGCCGTGCCGCCCTCGAGCATGATGTGGTCAACCGCTGCCCGGCAGGCGGCCTCGAGCTCGCTCTGGCCGGTGTCGTAGCTGGCCCGGATGAAACTGCGCTCCGGGATTGTAACGGAGGGGCAGAGGAGGAACAAGAAATTGAGCTTTTCTTTCCCAGCGCTCGTGACGCCGAACAGGTTGCCGGTGTCCTCCGCCCGGATGAAGAACAGGCCGGGGAAGTCTCGCGGGCTCTTGCCCTCGCTCTTTTTGTCGAGCGGTATTGCAAGGTTCTTGACGTTCTTCGCCCGGATGGTCGCCCCGTACTCGTGGACGCCTGCGATGGTGAGAATGTCGCTGCCTGCGGTGCCTTGGATTCCTACGTGAATTGTGAGCTTCCCGAGTGCGGAAAGTTCTGTTTTGATGCGCTGCAACTCTGGGCGCACGGTGTCTTTGATTATCGCCATGGCCTGCCTCCTTATAACCGGGTATATAGACCGATTGTAGCGAGCCAGCTCTGGCGCGGCTCTTTGTCAAACGTCCACGACACGTCGGAAATGCTGAAAGCGGATAGGCCCTGCGCCCCGTTCTGCATGGTGGCAAACTCCTGCTGCACGATGCCCCAAACGACGTTTTGCAGGTCGTATGGGAGTGTGCAGGGGTCGTCCTCGGTGGCGTCCTTCGGAAGGACGTACCCGGCCGTGTATTTCACCTCGAGGTAGCGGGTTGGGTAGAGGAAATCGTAGGCGAGGCCGCCGGCGTAACCTCTGAATGCCCATCCGTTGTCTTTGTAGAGGACACCGATTTCGCCGTCCACGCTGTAGTCGTATTCGGACGGCGAAATGGTGCTCCCGTCAGCCGTGTCTTTGACGTACTCGACGTTTGTGATAGGCCATTGGAGCAAGACAAGCTCCTGCGTACCAGAGGCGACGTATTTTTGCGTGTAGACCTGCCTGCCGAGCTTGCGCCCGGTCTGGCGCTCTACCCATGCGGACGCTGCGTTGATGAGATTGACGAGTACGGTGTCTCTCTGCGCGTTTTCGTCCGTAGGGTCAATGCCGAGCATGGCCTTGACGGTTTCAAGGGTTGTGAGGGCGTTCGGCGCGAGTGCCGGTACTGTCGAATTGCCCATGCGCGTCGTCACCTCCTTTTCATGGGAAATGAGGGCGGCTACTCGCCGCCCTCGCCCTTGCCTTTGCTCTTATTCTTGGTCGCTTTGCTCTCGCTGCCGGTTTCCTGCTTCGTTTCCTCCACAGGCCGCGCCATTTTATTCTCGGACGGCGCAGGGCTGCGATGCTCTGTGGCCTTGTAGATTCTCGGCATGGTCGTTCCCTCCGTTACACGGGGTTCTCGTTCTTGTCGCCGAGGGCGATGGCTGCGGTCGCCGTGCAGGCCGCGCTGCTGCCGCCGGTGCAAACGACGCTGATGGTCGCCTTGACGTAGCGCTTGCAGCCGACAAAATCGCAGTCGATGTTGACGAGCTCACCGCCCGCCTTATCGGTCTCGATGCTGACTGCTCCATCGTCGTCGAGGGCCTTGTCGAGGACGATGAGCTTGTCACCGCAGGCGGTGAAGGTGCCGTCAGAGGCGTCGCTGTGCGTGAAAACGGCCTTTACGGCCAGCGCGGTCGGGCTGCCGGTGGGGGTGCCGACCTTGACGCCGATGACGCCGGAAAGAAAGCCCTCGCGGTCAATGGCGTCGCCGCTGGTGTAGGGTGCTACCTTAACGGTCTTGAGAATTGCTCTTTTCATTGGGTGTTCCTCCTTTTGGTTTCGTCGCCCATCGCCTTAAACGATGAGCGCATTCTTGACAACGATGAAGCTCTCCGCATGGCGGGCCGCGATGTCAACGTACATCAGGGCGCGGGTCGCGGCGAGGTTCTCCTCGAATGCGTTGTGCTGGTTGCCTTCCTCGTCCGTCCAAGAGCCGTCGAGGGTGGTGTAGGTCTCGAGGCCAAGCTGTTCGCCCACGAGAAGATCCGCCCAGTTGCCGAAGATGATGCTCGTCTTCTTGTTCTCGGTCGCAATCTGGTTGCTGACCTTGTAGGGGAATCCGAGAAGCTTGCCCGCGTTCATCTCCTCGCGGTAGATGTAGTCGCCGGTGGTCGTCTTGATGTTCTTGAGGTAGCCCTCCATCATGGAGTTGAACGTCCAGCCGAGTGCGAGGTCGTCCACGTTCTTGCTCATGACGGTGGAAACGAGCCACACAGGGAAATCGGCGGTCAGCTTGCCCTCTGCGGAGGCGAGGTTGGTGTCGTTGAGGCTGGCCGCGTTGACGGTCTGCACATCCTTGTTCGCGGTGATGCCGAGAGGCTGGAACTCGCCGCCAGTGCCGAACATCGCGCCGAAGTCGAGGCCCAGCTCCATGCGGCGGGTCAGGTCATTGGCGAAAAGTGCGTCGGCGCTGTAGTTGGTGCTCATGAGCAGTTCGCGGGTCTGTGGCACGATGGCCTCGAGGCGCTTCGCGGACAGTTTGATGTTGCCGTAGGTGGGCTGGGTCTTGCCAATCTTGCGAGCCTCGCCACCCCACGTTGCGCGAGCCCCGGAGGTCATCTTGGGGATGTTGAGGTTGCCGTTCGCCATAGGCACCTTGCGAGCGCCCAGCTCGAAGATGACGGTCTTGGCGTACAGCATTTCGATGATTTCGTCGAGGTAAATCTCAGGGATGAGGAAGCCGCCAGCGGTGGGGTTAGTGACGGACATGGCCTTGAACTCGCGGGCCATATCCTCGTCGCCGTAGTGCTTCTTCGCGTAGAAGGCTGCGGCCTCGGGGTCGTGACGGCCGAACACGTCAAGGCACTTGACGGCGCGGGCGAGCTGCACCTCGGGGGGCAGTTTCTTCTTCTCGGTTTGCTGCCGGGCTGCGGCGCGGGCCATGTAGATGTCGGAATACTTGCGCTGCGCGGGGGCTGCGGCGCGGGTCTTGGTCTGGCGCTTCTTGGTGGCCTTGGCCGCCTTGGCCTCGGCCTCCTCGTCGTCCTCCTTCTCCTCGGTCTCCTCGTCGTCGGCCTTGGTCTCGTCGTCGCCGGTTTCCATGGCGTCAAGGATGGCGGCCGCCTCGGCGAGTACCTCGTCTGCGGTCAGGTCTTCGCTGACTTCCTCGCCAGCTTCCTTGCGGGCCTTGCGCTTCTCGGTGGCTGCCTCAACGGCGGCCTCGATGACCTCCATGATGCCCTCGTTGAGGGTGGGGTCGTCCTGCTCGGTCAGGTCTTTCTCCTCGTCGCCGAGGCACTCCTTGACGGCCTGCTTGACCATTTCCTTGAGGTCGTCTGCGCTCATCTTCATAGACTTCGCGCCGGGGATGCTCTTTTTGTTCATGTTGTTGTCCTCCTTATCAGAACGTGATTTCGATGGTGGGTGTCTGCGATTTCTGTGCCCGCGACGCTGCGGGTTTGGTCTGCGGTTTCCGGCTGGCCGCCTTTTCTCCTTCGACCTCGGTAATGAGGGCGTCGAGGGTCTTGGCCGCCTTTTTCATGGTCTCGCTCGCGTCTTTGAGCGTCTTGAGGCGGGCGCTGCTGATTTTGCGGCCCTCCTTTACATCGCTCGCGGCGTCGGAAACGATTTTCGCCGCTCGGTCGGCCGCCTCGGCTGCCTTGTAGCCGGTGATGGTGGCCTCGGGATTCATGGCCCATGTGACAATGGAAACTTCCCAGAGCTTCACCTCGCGGAGGTGCCGGATACCGCTCTCGTCGTAATCGAATACGACGGGGTCGTAGCCGATGGAAAGTTCGTTGAGCACGCCGTCTTTCAGCAGCACCTTCACGTCGCGTCCCATGCTGGTGTCGCTTACCTTGGCCTTGATGAACAGGCCTTTGGCGTCCTCTCGGAGTTCAATGGGGCGGCCAATGGGGAGCCAGCAGTCATTGTGGAGCGCCAGAATCTTTACGCGCTCCCATCCTTCGGCGATTGTCTTCGTGAAGGCTCCGGGCTCTATGATGTCGCCGCCGTCGTCGATATTTCCAACGACGGCCCCATACCCGGAGAAGATGCCTTGCTCCTCGTCGTAGTCGTCCACGTTGAACAGCAGGGTCTTGTACTCTGTTTTGATGCCCTGCTTCTTTGCCCCTCGGGTGAGGGACTTCTCCCACGCCTCTCTGCCGGTCTTGGGAGAGTAATAATTCGGCGATACACGCAGGTTTGCCAGCGCGAGCTTCGCCGCTATTACCGGGTCGTCTGCGACGACGTTGGTCGCCGCGTCCTTCGTGCCGTGTCTGGCCGATTCTGCGGCCATTCCTGCGGCCAAAGTTTCCGGGGCTATCTTTTCCTTATCGAGGTCGATGCCTCCGTTTCTGGCCGCCTCTGCGGCTTGCTGTGGGGTGAAATCCATTTCTCTACCTCCTAAAAGTTCGGCGTCATCACGCATCGGCACTGAATGACCTCCTCTGCGGGCCCGTCCGGGTCTCGGGGGAAGCGTAGGCCGTTGCTGAATTTGCCGTCGATGGGTACTGTCTCGCCGTTCATGCGCTTGTGGTCGCGCCGGTAGTCTGGCGTGGTGCTCATGTGGTGCCACGTCTTTGTCTGGGCTCCGGCCTTTACTACCATGTCGTACTGGCCGGTGGAGAGGCTCGTCATGGTCTCCTGCTGCGCGATGAGGTGAGCGCGGGTCTCCGTGGTCTGCATTTCCTGCATGATGCTATCGGCGATGAGCTGCGTGCTGTCGCCGTTCTCGATGCCGTTGGAAACGATGCGGGCAATGTTGTCCTTCGTGGCCTGCTGGATGTTGACGACGCGCCTGCCGCCTCGCAGCTTGGCCGTGCTGATGAGCTCGGGCCGCTGCACTCCGCGCAGGCCGTAAAGATTCTGCGCGGCCTGCGCTCCGGCGTTGTATGTCTTTTTCCACAACGGCTCGAAAATCTTGTTTAGAACATCCGTCTCGCTCGGCCAGTCGATGAGGCTGCCTACGAACTCGTCAAGGAGGCTTTTTTGCTGTGCCTCTGAAAGGGCCGCCCATGCTGCCGTGTCTACCTGCCCGGTCTCGGTGATGTAGTCCTTGAGGTAATCAAAGGCCGTGCGCCCGGCTTTCTGCGTGGTTCCGAGGGCCTCGCCGATGCGGCGGGCCTGCTCCCGGAAATACTTGCTTGTTGCAATCTCAAAGGCCGTTATGCCCTCTCTGGCGGCTGCGTCCTCGCTGCGGGCGACAGCTCGTAGGCTGACGCTCTTGCGCTGCTTCCCGCCGAGGCCGCCGATGGTGATGGTGTCGCCGTGTTCCTCCTCGGCTGGTTCTTCGACTTCGATTTCCTCTGCCGGGGCCTCCTCGCCGTATTGCAGGTTCGCCATGCTGCTCGAAACGGCTACGGGGTCTTCGTCCGCTCTAACAAAGATGTCGGAGAAAGTCGTCTTGTAGACGTCGCCGCCTGTCCGGGCCGCTGGCATATCCAAAAGCTCGCGGGCCTCGTCTTTGGTGATGAGCCCTGCGTTCCATCCGTCAATGGCTTTCATCTTGTCGAACTCTTGGTTTCGCGGCACGATGTCGTCGTAGCGCCAGATGAGGTGGTCGCCGAAAAGCGGGAGAAGCTGCTGGTTTATGGCGTCCTCGCGTCTGCGTAGGCGCGGCATGAGGACGTTCTGCGCGTAGATGTACTGCGCGGCCTCGGATGTGGCCCGGTTGCTGCTCTCGGTGATGCCCATGATTTCACGTGGTACGCCGAAATGCTCGAGGCAGGCGTCGCGGATGAAGGTGCGGCCGTTTACCATGTCCATGTCCTTCATGCTCTCCGCGACTTTCTGGATGGTGATTTCTCCGTCCGTGGTCGCTATGCCGTGGCTCTTGAATACGCCTTTGAAGCGTTCGAGCCACTCGGCGCGGAATCGCTTGCGCTGCTCGTCGCTGCTGCCGGGCATACTAACGATGAGGTTCGGCGTCGCGTCGTTGTAAAAGAAACGTTTCTGAAACTGCGCTGCGTACTCGTCGATTTCAACCTCATCGGCGATGGCCTCCGCTTGACCGAGGCCGCGAAGGAACGGGTCGAGGGGGTTGAGCTCCTTCATGACGAACATATCATCGACGCTCACCTCGAGGATGGTGCCGGATGTCGTCTTGACGGAGTAGTACGGGTGGTCGAGGTAAGGCGTCATCAGTACCCAATGGGTAGGTACGGGCCAAAGCTCGGCCGGGCGGCCTGCTGCGTCGCGTTCTATGACGAAATAGCCCTCGCCCTTTAGAAGGATGTAGGTCTCCTCAAGCTGCCAAAGGCTTGCGCGGGTAAATTCGTGCAGAGGGTTCGGGTTCTCCCAGAACTCGAGGAACGAGTGCCGGGTAACTTCTCTTTCGTTGCCGTTGCTGTCGATGGTGAGGAGCTTGCCGGAAGCAAAAGAGAGGTCGGATGCGATGCGCGTTACCACGGCGAGGCGCGGGTTCTTCGCGTACATCTTCATCCAGTCTTGGGTGTTCCGCTCCGGCGGGCGCGTCCAGCGCGGTATCATGCGGTTGTTCCCTGCGTTGTGGAACTCCTCGCTTGGGGCCTGCCTGCGCCGGTTATAAATCGCCACGGCTCGTCACCTCGCTTTCATGTCTGTTCATTGTGCTGCGTCCTCCTTTAGTCAACGTCGAGGCTCCACCTGCGGTTGGCGTTCTGGGCCGCGTCGATGAGCATAGTCGCGGCGTCCGGGGCGTCGTCGTGCTCGTTTGGGCCTATGATGGTGTAGCCTGTGAGTTGGTCGTAGAATTTCTCGTAGTCGCTCCCGTGAGCGTAGTCCTGCCGGAAATATATGTGCTGCTTAACTTGGGCGCTCGCTGTGAGGATGCGGGTCTCCTTATTGGCCGAGGACGCGACGGGCTCGATGGCCGTGTAGCCTCCGGCCTTTTCCTTGATGCTCTTGGCGTAGAGGCGGCCGCCCGCGTTGCTCTCGATGCGGAATCTCTGTATCTTCCAGTTCTCGAGCAGGCTGATGGTGAGGGGCTCCGTGACCTCGGCTTGCGCCTGCGTGAATATGCAGTCAACGATGTAAATGTCTGTGCCGAAAAGGTAGGCGACGAGCATGGCGTAATAGTCCGTGCCGGTGTCTGCGACGTCTGCCACGGCGATGACGCCGTCCGGGGTTCGGCCTCGGATGTCGTCGAGCTCGAAGTAATTGAGGCTCTCGGCGGGGAACAAAAGGCCCTCGGCCGGTTTCGGGTCTTGCTGGTAAAGGCTGCGGAAGACGTGCGGGTTGGCGGCCTTTTGTGATAAAAGGCGCTCAAGGCTGTGCCGCTCCGGCCATAGCGCCTCGCCGTCGTTTCGTGGGTCGAGCTCTGTCGGGTCGCCCTCCTTGATGGCTGGGAACTTGATGACTTCCCATTCCTCCGGCTCTCGCTTGAGTAATACTCCGGCGAGGTCGTCTTGGTGCCAGCGCGTGAGGGTGATGAGCTGGCGGCTGGCGTTGTGGAGGCGGGTGCTTGCTACGGTGTCGTACCAGTCTTGTATGCTGCGTCGTACCGTCGGGCTCCATGCGTCCTTGGGGTCTTTGTATGGGTCGTCGATGATGAGAACGTCTATGGCCCGGCCAGTGAGGCCGCCGCCTATGCCGACAGTGACGAGGCCGCCTCTGTGGTCTACTACCTCAAACTCGTCCGCATTGCGTAGCCACGCGCCTCCTATGCGGGCGTTAGAGGCGTTCAGCCGCGTTCCGGGGTAAATCGCGGCGTATTTCCTTGTGTCAATGATGCGCTGCCCGTCGCGGTTGAACTTGGATGCAAAATCGTGGTTATAGGAGACAAGGCCGATGCGGAGGTCTGGGTTGTCGCCTAACATCTTGGCCGGAAGGCGGCGGCTGCACAGCTCGCTCTTGCCGTGCTGCGGCGGCATGAATATCATGAGCTTTTTTATCTTCCCGGCCGCAAATTCGTCGAGTTTTCTTGCGTATGTCTTGTGGTGCCAGTTCTCGACGTATAGCGGGTTCGTGTACTTGGTGAAGTTGATGAGGCTGCGCCGAGCAAGTTCCATCCTCGCGGCCCGCGCTATGTCTCGTAGCTGCTGCTTTGTGTATAGGCTTTCCCGGGCGTCAATCCCCATCGTCATCACCTCCGTCCATTCTGGCGAGCTTCTCGAGGTCTTCCTCGGATAGCTTCGACCAGTCGATTCCGCTTTCGGTCTGGCCGTTCTGGCCGGGTCTGGCCGGGGTGCCGGTCGGGCTCTGTCCATATCCTATCTCTGCGAGGCGGTTGCTGCTTTCGAGCTTCGCACCCTCCGTTATGAGGCGTATGATGGAGTTCACGTCAAGGTCGTCGGGCTTGAGTTTCTCAAGGGCCTCGAGGGCCTTTTTCTGCATAAAGACGCCGGTCTTGGTCTGCCGCCGCCTCATGTCCTTCGCGTCCTTGAGGCTTTGCACGCGGGCCTGCCGGTCGAGGTCGATGTCGTATGCCCGGGCCCGCTCTACCCATTCCCATTGTGCACTCCATCGTGCTAAAAGCTGTCTACTTTTGCCCAACTGCTTCGCCACGGCCTGTTGGCTGCGCTCCGAGCCTAAATCGCGGTAGATGGAAAATGCCTCGAACGCCTGCGCACTTTCACCTTTTTGGCGCTCCCACGGGAGGAGGCCCGTGTCTGCTGCGGTGCGTTTCGTTGGCATTCTCCCTCCCTCATTTCTTCACGGTGTATTTGTAGATGATGTCTCCGTTCTCATCCTTTCCGGCCGGGGTAAGCACGCCGCCGTAAGCCTTGGCGGGGCTTGTGCCGCCTTTGATGTTGTTCCAGTTGTTCCGCAGCCATTGGGCCATTGTGGTGTCGTAGAGGAGGGCCCGGGCGCGGTTGCTGCCTGTGTTGTAACCGCAGGCGCTTACCCACGGAAAACCGAAATACCGTTTGATTGGCTCCTCGATGTCGGAGAAGCGGACGCGGCCGTTTTCTCTGGCAAGGATGATGGCGTTGCCGATGTTGCCGGTCTGACTGACGCCCCACTCGGGCGGTACGCCACAGCAGTTGCAGGCGTCGTTGCACTCGCGGCAAAATGCGTCGGAGACGTGGAAACGCATACCGTAGCCGTGCGCTATCTGCCTCATGTCGTGTATGATGGGGGCCTTTATGGCTCTGTTCAGCCGCTTGTATCCGGCCTGTTTGCTCTGCTCCATGTAGAACTTGTGGATGTCGTAGCCGAGCACCTCGCTCATGCCTGCGTATCTGGCCTTGAGCCGCTCATCGGCTCTGCTCTCCATGCAGAAGAACTCCGTTGTGACGCTGTCGGCTCCGGCTTCGTGCGCGAGGCGTATGAGTGTCGGGTAGTCGTCGCTTGCTCCGATGATGTAGGGTCTCAAGCGCAGAGTAACGTGTACGCCGATGTCGGTGAGGCGCTTAATGGCTGCGAGGCGGGCCTGCGGAGATGGTACCCCTTTTTCTATCCGCTTGGCCTTTTCTGCGTCGGCGGTGATGATGCTGATTTTGACGTGCCAGTTGTGCGTGTGCCGGGCGAAAAGCTCCATGTATCGCTCATCCTCCGTCCACCATGCCGCCTTGGTCGAAAAGGAGAGGGGGTAGTCTATCTTGTCGAAGTAGCGAAGGAGTTCGAGGGTGACGCCGTTCCTGCGCTCGTACTCGTCGAACTCGTCCGCGAGGCCGCCCCATTGCATGATGCGCCGGTCTCGGATGTAGGGGAAGAATTGGACGTCTGTCTTGTTCGCGGCCGCCGTGTTGTTCACGGCTGCGTTCTCGAAAAGGGCTATAACCTTCTCCGGGTTGACGCAGCGCGGCTTGGCTTCGAGGTAGCCCTTGACGGTGTGGCTTTTCTGGAAGAATGAAAAGCAGTAAAGGCAGTTGTAGGAGCATCGGCTGTAGGTGTCGAAGGTCATCGGCATGGAGCAGTCCGGGATTTCCATGCTCCATCGCGGGCTTGTGTAGTTCTGCTTAAGCTCCATAGTGCTGCCCTCCCTCCGTGTCGAGTATCTCGCCGTTGAAGCGGCTGCCATACTCGAGGAAGACATTCCGTGCCTTGGTCTTGGTCGTCTTAACGAAAGCCGGTGTGATGGTGCTCCCGGACGCGCGTAAGCGCTGCATCGACGTGGCGAGCTTACACTTGACGAGGTACATCTTGACGGGCTCGCCAAGGCTTTCTATGTACTGCATCATGCCGGGGTTGGTGATGCGGTCGCCCTCGAGGACGACATTCTGGCTCTTGAGGCGTTTAAGCTGCTGCTTTATCTTTGGGGCCGCGTTGTACGGGAGTGTGTCGGTGCCCTCCGTGCGCTTGTCGATGCCGTACTTTCCGAGTAGAACAAAATCGCCGGAGCGCGTCAGGGGAATTATATCCTCGAACACCTCCGGCTCTGCCTTGATGAAATTCTCTCGGACGAACGTGGTTTTTCCGCTCCCGCTCTGTCCTATGATGACGTAAAACATGGTCGCCCTCCTTTCAGTCCATGCGGATGACCGTGGTGCTCGCGCCATTTTTTACGGCTCCGCTGTGGCCGTTCTCCTCGGCCCATGCCCGGGCGTCGGATGCGTGCTCAAATGCGAGGGTGATTACCCACGACGCGCCTACGTAGTCGCCGGGCTCGTCGTCGTATTCCTCAGCGTCGTTCTCGAGGTCGTCGTTCCGGGCAAGGATGAGCGCGATTTCCTGCGCGGAGAATCCCGTCGCCTTTGCCTCCTCGATTTCGTAGTCGCCTAAAAGCTGCTCGAGCTTGGAATAATCCCATTGGCCCTTGATTTTGTTGAGAGCCACGTTCAAGAGCTTTTCTTCCTTCTCGTCGAGGTCAACGACGGAGACGGTCGCGGTCTGGCGGCCGAGGTGCTTATAGACGGCCAGCCTTTGATGGCCGCCGACGATGCGGCCGGTGCGCTGATTCCAGACGATGGGTGCCACTTCGCCGAATGTCTCGATGCTGTTCTTGAGGCGCTCAAATTCCGGGTCGCCGGGTTCCAGCGCGACGCGGGGGTTGTAGTCGGCTGTGTGAAGCTGCTCAAGCGGCATTTCTCTAATTTCCATAAGCGGTTCCCTCCATGTGGACAACCATGTTCCGGCTGCCTTTCGGAAACTCCTTTTCGAGCTCGTGCTCTGCTAGCCAGTCCATAGCGGCATCGCGGTCTGGGAAGGAGAGGTATATGCTGAACTCTCCATCATCGTCGCTGCCGCTTTCGTCCTCGTTTTCTTCGTCGCCGGTGTCGGCGTCTTCGTACTCCTCAACGACATCATCCGCTTCTTCGCCGAACAGGGTTGCTATTTCTCCCTCCGAAAAGCCGGTAAAGAGAATTTCGTCGGTCTCGAACTCGGAAAGCAGGGTTTCCAGTTTCCCGTAGTCCCATTGGCCCTCAACCTTGTTCATGGCGACGTTGAGGAGCTTTTCCTGCCGTTCGTCAAGGTCTACGGCGACGGCCTCCGTCTCTGTCTCGCCGAGGTTGGTGAGGATGTAGTAGCGCTGGTGCCCGCTGATGAGGTTGCCTGTTCTGGCGTTCACAACAAGCGGGTCTACGAGGCCCCACCTTTCGATGGAGCCCTTGAGGGCTTCGTACTCCTTTTCGCCGGGCTCAAGCCTTTTTCTCGGGTTGTATGCTGCCGGTCTGATGTCCCGTAGGAGCATTCTCTTGGTCTGCATCTGCATTTGGGCGGTTCGCCTCCTTCTTTGGTTCGTATGGGCACCGTGGGAACGGGCAATGCAGTCTCCCGCCGCAGTCCGTTGACCAGATGCACGCGGGGCACTCTGCTTTTGCTTTCACGGTCGTCCTCCTTCGCGCACGAAAAAGGCCGCCCGGGTGGCCGGGCGGCTCATCGACAGTTTTTCAGTATGGGTATAGTGTACCACACAAAATTGCACAGGTCTATTGCGCGATTTTTTCGCCCAAAAATTGCATCCGGGTCACAACACGGCCTGCGCTCCGTAAAGCATGACAGAAACCTTCTGAACGAGCCGTTTTCGGTTCCTCCATACGGTGGTGTAATCGCATGGAATGGTCTCTGCTATCTGCTCGTCGCTGCGGCCGTCGATGTACTTGCCCTTGACGGTCTCGTAGTACGTGTCGGCCTCGATGGCTGTCAAAGCCTTTTCCACGCACTCTATCTCGTAGGTGTCGGCCGCGATGGTCGCCTCCATGTCCATGACGAGGGCCTCAAGTATCTCCTCTTGGGTTAGCCGGATGCCGGTTCGCGAGAATCTCACAATGGATTTGCTGCGCTGCGGGGCTCCGTATGTTTTGATTTCTTCGAGCTTCTCTCGGTCTTCTTTGACCTTGAGCTTCAGAACAGGGATGGCGTAGAGCCTGCGCTCGGTTGCCTTGTAAGCGTCCTTCGCCACGCTCATGCCCTGCATCCGTCCGGCGTTAACGGCCTTTTGGATTATTGCGTCGAAGTCCGGGTTTTTGGTTTTTCCCATTGTGTAGCCGCCTCCTTTTCGGTGGTTTATGGGGTGGCCGTTCCTCAAAGGGGGCGGCCGGTCTTTACTCCTCCGGGAATGGGTCGTCGTAGTCTTCATAAGCCTGCGGCGCTGCTTCCCTGCGGGGGCCGCCGAGGAATTGAACGTCGTCCGCGATGCACTCGGCGACGGTGCGTTTGTTCCCGTCCTTGTCCTCGTAGCTGCGGTTCTGCCATGTTCCAATGACGGCCGCTTGTCGGCCCTTGGTGAGGTAGCGGGCGCAGAGGTCGGCGGTGTTCCTCCACGCGATGACGTTTATAAAATCGACGGGCCGGTTGCCGTCTTTGTCCTTGTGGTCTCGCTCGACGGCGAGGGTGAAACTGCAAGTGGTGACGCCGCTGCGGGTGACGCGGCGTTCCGGGTCTTTCGTGAGATTCCCGATGAGAATGACCTTATTCATGCTTGCGCTCCTTTTCCGTAAGCTCGGCGAGCCGGGCTCGTACCTGCTTTAGCAAGAAAAGCCTCTTTGAGGCTTGCTTGGTCGCAACAGGCATTATTCCGGCAAGGTTCGGGGAAATGATGCCGAGGAGGGCTTGCGAGCCCTCCGGCGGGTGCGCTGCGCGTTCCGTGCTGGCGATTTCTGCGTCGAGGTCTGCCAGCAGCTTGGTGTCGCTGATTTGATCTGCGAGATTGATGACGTTCTTCATGGTGTCTCCTTTCATCCGACGTATTCTTTCGGCGGGGTCTCGAACTCCTCGCCGATTTTCTTCCAGAGGTGGAGGCAGTACGGGTGGCGGTTTACGTATTGGCTGCGCGGCGGGTGGTATTCCACGACGCATTCCTCCTCGCCCCAGAAGATGTCTTTTATCATGCACATTTCTTCCCACGTGGGGCAGCGCCGGGCGAGGCTGACGCTGACGTGTTCCCAGCCGCCTCCCCACGACGCAACGATGACGACGGCTTCCGGCTTGTAGCTCGGGTGGTTGAGGTGGGCCGCGAAGCCGTCGAGGCCGGTCTGGACAATGCTCAGACGGTAGTTGGCCTTGATGTCGGAAATTGGTCTCATCGGCTTCACTCCTCCCGTCTCAGAAATCCCATGAGCCGCCCGATGCTGATGCAGCTATCCATGAGGACGTCCAGCCGAATTGCTTTTGTCTCCTCGTCGGAGTTCTTCGCCCGCTGCGCCATTCCGGCGAGGTCGGCCATGTTCCCGCGTAGATGGACGAGCTCGTTATGCTCGTCGCTGGCCGCTGCCGCAGCTCGGATGGCTTCTGCGAGGTCTTCGTTGTTGCGGCGGGCCGTGTCGTAGCGTGTGATGCCGGTTTCTTGGTATGCGTTGTAGGCGGTGTCGGCCTTATTCTGGTAGCGCTCCGCGAGCTTGTAGAGCTTTTCTTTGTCCATGCTGCACCTCACTTCTCTAGAACGTCTCTAAAGGCCCCGGCGATGCACTCTGCCATTCTGGTCGCGGTCTTTGTCTCGCTCTCTCTCGCGGCTCTGTGGCTGCGCTCCAATAGCCGGTCTTGATTCCGTTCACTCTTTCGTGTGTAAGTCGCTTCATACTGCACTCCTCTCTCAATCCAGCAGCAGAAGTACGCCGTTCCGTCCTACGGAGAGGCGGTAGGGTTCGAGTTCCTCTGCGGTTGCGTGCTTGTGTCCAAACAGGGCCTTCATGTCCTTCCATACCTCCCAAGGAACGCGATAACAGTCTCCGTGTCCGAGGCCCGCGACGATGAAGCAATCGGCCCCCATGCGCTGGTACTTGTCGAGCTGCTCTGCCTGCTCCCGTGTCACTCGACTTTGGTCGATGCGGGTGTCGGCCGTGTACTTGGCGTCAAAAAGAACTGTCCGGCCGCCCTTGAGAGTGCCTTTGTAGTCGGCCTGTGCGTGTTTCTCGTAGTAGGCGATGAACTTCCCGTTTCCGAGGTCGCGGGTTGGGCGCATGGGCTCCGGCGTCTTCTCGATGGCCGCCTCTCCTTTCTGCTCATAGTAGCGGAGTGCGAGGTCGATGTAGTCCTCGAAGTGCTTGCCCTGTGCCTTGGAAATAGCCCCTTTGTACTGCTTCACCGGGTCTTTTCGGTGCGTGGTCTGCCGGTATGGCTGTCTCGCCATGTTCTCCCTCCTTTGTTTGGCTTGTTTGTTGTATCTCCGTATCTCATGGCATTCAGGTGGTCACGCACGAGCTTGTCGATGACGCGGCCGGGGCTGCTGTAACCGGCCATTGCCGCGAGGCGGTAGAGGTGGTAATGTGTCTGCGCCGTTACGGTGGTCGTGAGGCGCTTTGTGCCCTTGCTCATTGGCGTTGGCTCCCTTCTCTCCAAAACTCGACGAAGTAAGTGTATTGCTTGCTCGCCCCGCGCTTTTCTCGGCCGTGTCTTACGGTGTAGCCGTTCCGCGCAAGGATGACTATGAGCGTGTCGCGGTCTGCCGGTGAGGCGCAGTCGATTTTCTGGCGGTCGTTCATCCGTTCAGCCCTCCGTCCATACCGCTCGGGTATTCCCGGATGAGGTCGTCGCCCCAGACGGCCTTGAGGCTGTCTTTCATGAAGACCGGGACGCCTGTTATGCTGGCGTCGTCCACGATGGCTTGTATCCATTCGCGCTTGGGCTGCTTCTTTGCGCTGCCGGGGCCGGTCATTGCTCCGATGATTACCCATTCGACCTTTTTCTCGTAGCCCTCGCTGCCGTTGCCGCGCTCTCCGGCGGCCTCGAAGGGCTCAAGGAGCGGCTCGATGCTGGCGAAGGTGTTGTGATGCTTGCTCCACCAGAAAGGCTTATCTGGGCCGGTTGTGGTCGTTCCGTACCAGAAATTCCGTTCCTCCGGGAGCTTCCCTTTGCTGGCAAGGTCGAGGTATCTGGCCGGGTTCTTAGTGAGAAACAGGTACGTATGCTGCGGTGCCCTTTTGCAGGCGTCGAAAATCCGCTCTATCCACTCGTCGGGTACCCATGCGCCGAAAAGGTCGCTCATGCTGCACACGAAGATGTTGGACGGTGCCTTGCGCTGCTCCGGGTATGTGAGGGTGTAGGCGTGTAGCGTCGGTGCAAAGCCTTTCGGGTACGGTGTCGGCCTGCGGTAGCCGCCCTCTTTGGTCTTTAGGCGCGTTGGCCGTTCCACGACGTAAAGCTCCGGGCCGCCGTCCGCGCTGGGTGCTGTGGTGATTGCCTCGTCCGGCCACTCGTCGATTTTCGGTTCAAACCTGCTGACGATGCGCTGGGCGTAGCAGTATTCGCAGCCGTGTCGGCAGCCGGTAACGGGGTTCCATGTGTGGCTGCACCACTCGATTTTTGTCTTGTGGACGTTCATGGTCTATCCTCCTTCGTTCTTTTTCCTGCCTCCCCGACGGGATGGGCGCGGCCGGGTATCCTCTTGGCCGCACCTGCTCGGGTCGTTCGTGCATGGGTTCCTGCACTTCCCGCGCTGCTGGCAATCTACGCAGCATCGGCTGTCTCTGGCCCTGTCGCAATAGAAAATCATGCAGCGCCGAGGTTCTTTACTCGTCGTCATCTTCTACAATGGCTGCGAGGTGTTCGAGCTTGCGCTGTTCTGCTTCGCTGTTGTCTCCGAAGATGACGTCGAGTTGGTTGAGCATGATGCTGACGTCGGCGCGTTCCTCTTCGACGGATGCGATGATGGCGTCGTAGTCGCCCTGATTGAAGTCCTCGTGACGGACGTACTTGAGCAGGGATTTTGTGAGCTCGCTCATTTCCTCCACGGCCATGAGGATTTGTGCCCTTTCTCCGAACTTGACGACGGCCGCCTCGTAGAGGGCCATTTCCCGCTGCTCCGGCGTTTGTTCGTCCTCGCCGCTGTCATCGACAGATACCGAGATTTCAGATTTCAGATACAAAGCCGGGCGCACGCCGAAGGAGCCGTGGAACGCGTTGCTGTAGCTGCTGCTCCCGTCCGTGTACACGTAGCGCACGTAGGAATTGTAGTCGTCAAGTCCACTGTATGGGGTGGCTGTCCACCACCATTTTCCGATGGGCGGGAGGATGTCACGGTGCCTGCGGTAGTCCTCCATCGTTAGCAGGCCTACCTTGACGCTGTCCTTCCCGTACTTGGGGAGGCCGTCGTCCGCTGTGAGGTCGATGACGTACTCGCAGATGTTCCCGGCTCCGAGCTCGTCTTCCAGCTTGCGCAGGAACTCGCCGTTGAGGTAGGCGCGAAGGGTGGAAGCTGCGAAATCGCACTTGTTTCCTTCGTCGAATGCCCTGTTTTCGGTGATGTCGGTGGAAACGACGAAGGTGCGGAGGGGGAGCCCTTGGCTGCTCCTGCTGTGGTCGAGCACCGTCCACTGGATGCCTGCGCCGTAAAAGGTTTCGCCGCGCTTGAGGTCTTTGAGCTGTTTTTTCATGTGTACGTTCCTTTCTGGCCTGTGGCCCTGTTATGCGTTGTAAGGGTCGGTGTAGCTCCAATCCCATGTTTCGCCGGTCTTTTCGTAGGTGGTGCGGTAGTGGTTATGGGCTCCGTCGCCCTCAAAGAAGAAATAATCTTCCGGGAGTGTGCGGCCGACGTTGGTCTCGCCGGTCTTCTCGGCCCACCATCGCTGTAAAACGTCATCCGCAAGCTCGATGAGCTCTGCTGTTGCCGGGCTCTCCTCGCTGTATGCGAATTGGTGCGGGGCCGTTATGACTTCCTCTATGCTGCTGCCGTAGATGCCTGCGTCGTAGCGGTTCAGAATGCACCAGATGACGGCTGCCTGTTCGGCCTTGCTCTGAATGCCTCTTGCCTCGGCCCATACAACCTTGGCGCACATGGTTACGGTCTCCTCGGTGTACGGGGGCGCTGCGGCCTGCTCCGGCGTGTGGAGTTCTTCTTGGTCGCTGTCGCTCTCGGGCGGCTCTGTCGCCGCCTCCGGCGCGGCGTCTGTCTGGTAAGCCCTCGTTACCGTCCGGGTCTCGATGCCCTTTTCCGTGGCCGTGACGGGCTTGAGGGCCCCTCCCGCCGCGAATACGCTTGCTGCGAGTATCAGCAGAAAGATTGCGGCGGTCGTAAATCTATTCATCGTCGTCGTTTGTCTCCTCTCTGGCCTCAAGGGCCTTTGTCTGCGCCTTCTCGAGCCGGTCGGAAAGGGAATCGAGGCTGTATCTGCCGTTGTAGTAGTTCTGCTTCTCCTGCCATTGGCGGTTTACTCCCTCAATGAGGCGTCGGCTGCCGTCGCTCTGCGCGGCGCTGACAGCTTCGATTCTTTCTCGGAGGGCGGGCGGCAGCATCGCCTGTTTCCGCTGCCGCTCGACCTTCTCCTCGTAGGCTTGCAGAAATGCAACGCGGTCGAGGCCCGCCTTTGAGGCGCTCCCTCTGGCGTATGCGACGTGCATCGCGTAAAGCTGCCCGTATCCGATGGCGTCAATGGTCTCCGCGATGGCTGCCGGAAGCTCGCGGTGGTAGTCCCTGTGGCAATACTCTCCGGCGACGGAAAGGTACTTCGCCACGACGGCCCATGCCTCGTCGGGCGGTATGATGTCCGGGTGCTGTATGCGCGTCATAAGCTCCCGTATCTCTGCGATGGAGGGCGGCCATTTCGACGTGCTGATGTGCTGCTTAACGGCCAGCCCTACGAGGCCCGCGTTGTCCTCGCTGAAAATGTCGGCCCAGACAGCTACCATGCTGCGGATGTGGTTCTCGTCCTTGAACTTGTCGAAGTTCGGGTAGGCCATTGTTATAATGCCTATGAGCTTGATGGTCTCCTTTTGGGTCACCAGTCGTCGCCTCCTTCCTCGTCTAACATCTTCCCGAGAACCTCGAGGGTGTTCGGTTTCCCTCCGGCCCTTGGCCGGGCCTGCGGTGCTACCTCCTCCGGGCCGCTGTACTGGTTCTCCCATTCGCGGCCGTTGAGCCACGTTGCCGGGTGCGGGGTGTATCGTATCTCGCGGAAACGGCTGTCGAATGCCTTTGCGGTTTCTACGGCGTTAATAATCCGCTCCGCGAGTTCCTCGTCCGGCTCTATCTTGGCCCACGCCTTTTCTGCGTCTCCTATGCTGACCTTTCGGGGGTACACGGCCCAAAAGGCATTGAAGCGTGTTTCCTGCGTTTTTGTCAGCGTAGAAGGCTTTCGCCTGCGCGGCTTTGGCGCTGCGTCCTCGAGAAAATCAGGTTCAGCGTTGCCGGTGCCGTCGGGCTCCGGCCCGGCCGCTCCCCCAATGGGGGGTAAGGGGGGTATATCTTCTTCCTGTTTACTGTTACTGCTTACTGTATACTGTTTACTGTTTACTGGTTGCTGCAAGGGTTTCGGAAGGGTTTCCGAAAGGGTTTCGGAAGGGTTTCCGCAACCGTTCCGAAAGGGTTTCCGAAACAGTTTCGGTAAGGCTTCCAGCAAGGGTTTCAAATACGGCTTCCCGGCCTCGTTTGCGATCCCTTCGAGGTGTGCGTAGACCGTGTGAAAGAGGTCGCTACGGGGCAGGCCCTCGAGCTTTGTAAGCGCTCCTTTTACTTGGTTCGGGTTCTCGATGGGATTATAGCGCAGAAAATTCTTGAGAAGAATCATTCGCGTGTCTTCCTCGTAGATGACTATTCCGCTTCCGAAAAGCTCTCGCCATGCGTGTGAAAACCGTTTTTCCGGGAGTTTCGTGTCTTCGAGGGCGTATGCCTTTGGTAGCTGGTAGCATCCGAGTACGTTCCTGTGCTTGGTCGTGAGTAGGTAAATCAAGAGGTATCGGGCGTCCGGCGACAGCGTGAGGACTTTCTCATCGTCCCAGAAACGGGCGTCTATTTTGGAATACAATGCGGTTTCACCTCCTCCTATCGGATGGAGGGGAGGCGGGCCTCCCTCAATCCATCGTAACTGTGCTGCCGTCTTCGCCTGCGTGTACGGTGATGTTCTGCGGGAAGCGGGCTTTCATCGTCGGGTCATGGCTGATGGCGAGAATCCGCATTCCGGGGTTTCTGGCCGCCATACTCGAAAGGGCGTCGGCGTATGCCTCCGTGCCCTCTGCGTCGAGGAATGGAGGCTCATCTATAAACAGCATCCCGAGCTGGATGCCCGCCCTGCGGGCTTTGATGTCTGCGAGGCCGAGGGTGACGGCCAGCGCAATCTTGACTTTCTCGCCGCCGCTGTGGCTTTGGTACGGACGGCTGCTGCCGCTGATGCTGTTAATCCAGACGTCAAGGCTATTGACTACCTGCTTGGTGCTGCGCTGCTCGCGCTCGGTGCGAATGTCAACGGCCATCTTGCCGCCGGTCATGGCTGCGAGAATGTCGTTTGCCCGGTGCATAATCTCTGGAACGATGCCCCGAATTATCATGTACTGGATGCCGTCGAGGCCGAACGCCTGCACAAGCGTCTGGTAGTCGTCGAGGGTCTTGGCCGTCGCGCTGATTTCTGCACGGTAGGCGGTGGCCTGCTCTGCTGCCTCCTCAATGGCTGTGAGACGGGTCTGGATGCCTCCGCGTTCGGTTGCAAGGCTGGTGAGGTGGTCGGCGAGTGTCTTCCTGCGGGCGGTAAGCTGCTCGAGGTTTCCGCTTCCCTCCGGGATTCTGGCTCGGATTTCTCCAGCGTCGATAACGGTAAGCGCCTTTTTTGCGTCAAGCTCCGTGGCCTCTGCCTCGAACGCCTCTATCTGCGGAAGCAGGGCGGCCGCTGTGGCTGCTGCGGCTTTGCATTGGGGAAGTGTGTCGGCGAGGGCTTTCGATGCTTTCAGCGACGCTCTGGCGGCCTCTGCACGAGCTTCGGCGGCTTCGAGTGGTTTCTTCTCCGCTTCAATGGCTTCCAGCCGGGCCCGGGCCTCGGCTTGCTTTGCCTCCTCGGCTGCGATGGCTGCGTCGAGTTCCTTGACGGACGCCTCTGCTGCTGCCAGCTTTGGCGCGAGGGCTGCGAGCCCTTTGTGCTGTAGTTCCTTGTCCGCGATGGCTGTGATGTCGGCTGCCGGGTCTCCTACGGTGTCGTACTGCGCTTTCGCCGCTCCGTACTCGACGGAAAGGCGGTCGTACTCTGTGCGGTCTTCTTTCCGGGTCTTCTCTAGCGTCTCCTTGAGGGCGTCGAGCGTTCCCTTGGCCGTGACGGCGTTCTTCAAGAAATTGCAGGTCGCCTCCTCCGGGTGCGGGCATCCGCTGTCGTCGAGGATGGCCGCCGTTTTGCCGTAGTAAGAGATGCGCTGATTGATGTTGTCGATGCGGGCGCGGCTCTCGGTGAGGAATGTATCGCGGGCCTGCTTGGCTGCTACGAGCGCCTTATGTGCCTCTGTGAATTTGGCGAGGCGGCTCTCTGCCTCCCTGCGGGCCGGGACGAGTGCTTCGATGGCTGCGGCCGCTGCTTCGATGTCTTCCTTGCGCTCAAGGATGGCCCGGGCCTGCTCTTTGCTTTTCTGGCGGCTCTCAACGACGCTCTGCGACGTTTTGAGGGTCTCTCCGATAGAATTGGCCTCTTGGGTAAGGCTGCGGAGTTTCTCGACGTCTGGCGCGGTTTCCTCGATGTCTGCGCGAGCTGCCTCCACGTCGGCCGCTGCCTTTTCTGCTGCCGGAAGGGCTGCTGCGAGGCGCTCGGCGTCGCTGTGCTTCCTGCGGGCGGTTTCTGCCTGCTGCCGTTTGGCTGCCGCGTCTGCTTCCAGCCGGTCGGCCTCCTTGAGTTTCTCGTCGGCCTGCCGTGTAAGCTCCTCCCGCATGGCCTCGCTGCGTTGTGCCTCTGCGATGACTGCGTCGAGGGTTTCTGTCTCTGCACTGGCCGCTGCTGTTTTCTCGTCGATGCTTGTGATGTCTTCCTCGAGGGCGGCTTTGGCTGCTATCTGCTCCTCAAGGATGGAAAGACGCTCGCGGGTGGCTGCGATTTTCCTGCGCTGCTCCGTGGAGCAGTCCTTTGCGAGCTCCTCGAGCCGGGTGTAAATGTCAAGGCCGAGGAGGGCGCTCAACACTTCCATGCGGCGGTCGCTGTCCGCGTCGAGGAACAGGCCGTAGGCGTCCTGCCGGATGAGGGCTACGCTGCAAAAGGTGTTGCAGTCCATTCCGAGGATGCGCTCGATGCGGGCCTGCGTGAGTTTCATCGTCGTGTCGCTCTCGTCGAGCCATTCATCGGTGCCCGGGTTGCGACGGTGGATGGCGAGTGTACCGCGTCCGGCCTTGGTGCGGGTGCGGATGACGCGGTAGGTCTCCGGCCCCATAGCAAACTCGAAGGTGATGGCTCCGCTTTTGGTGCCGTCGCGTACCCAGCCGCCGATGTCCTCTTTTCGGGTCTGCTCGAAAAGGCAATCCGCAATGGCGTCCATGAACAGGCTGCTCTTTCCGACGCCGTTTTGGCCGTTGACCATTGCCATGCGGATGTCCTCGAATGTGAAATCCGCTGCGGAATAGCTGCGGTAGTTCTTGACCTCTACTCTGACGGGTGCGAAGCTGCCGGTACGCTTGTCCGCGTCTCGACCGTCGTCGGCCTTTTTAATGAGCGGTGCGGCCAACTCCGTGAGGCGGCTGATGGTCGCCGGGTCGAGCTCTGCACGCTCGAGGTATCTGTGCAGGGCCTCAGTCGGCCCTTCGTGCTCCGTGAGCTCCGGGGCTGCATTGACGTCCTCGATGTCCTCCGGGAGAACTTCTGCGACGTAGAACGCGCCTGCTGCAACGAGGGCCTTTTGCAGCTCGGCTCGGTTGAGTGCCTTGTCGATGTCCGGGGCGCAGGTGTATCGGACGCGAACGAGGGCGTCTTTCATCGCGGCCGGGGTCTCCGGCAGTTTGCCGGTGGCCGTGTACGCTGCGATGTCGTCCGGCCCGAGGCGGTAGGTGTAGTGTCTGCGCTCCGGGGTGTTGATGAACTTGCTTTTGACGGCCGTGCCCGGTAGGCTGACGGGCGATGTAATCATCTGGTGAATGTAGAATCCGTGTTCCGTGCCCTCGTCGTTGAAAGTGAGCTGATTCGGACTGCCGCAGTAGTACGCCGGGGTGTTGCAGGGTAGCTTCTGCGGGTGGTGGATGTGACCGAAGCACGCGAGGTCTACGCCGGTGCTGTCGATGGTGGACGGGAGGATGACTACGTCCTGTCCGGCGAGGAAGGTGCTGCCGTTGTCGGCCTCCGCTCCGGCTACGGTGTAATGAGCGACGAGGATGGCCGGGATGCTCTTGTCAAGCTCCGTGGAAAGGCCGAGAAGAACGTCGTTGATGAGTGCGGTCGCGTTGCGGTTCTCTGTTTCCTTGTCCACGCCCGGAACGAAAAGCCGTAGACGACCCTTGTCAAAGCCGGGGAGAGCGAGGATTTGCATGTCGCCCTCGCTGGTTGTGAGGCGCTCGATGCCCGGCGTGGTGTAGATGTGGAGGTTTGCTTCGTCCTTGGTGATTTCGCGCACAGTCTCAAATGCGCGTGGGTTGTCGTGGTTCTCTGTACCGAACAGGAGAACTACCTGCTCGCTGCATCTGCAAAGGGGCCGCAGGAATGTCGTGATGGCGTCGTTTACATCGTCAAGGGCCGTATCAGCCCAAACGCGGGAGCGGTTGAAAAGGTCGCCCGCTACGATGATGACATTCGGCTTCTCCTTTTCGGCTACTTCTACGATGTGTTTCATGCAGGCGAGGGTGTCCTGCCTGCGGGCGTTCTTCCCGTCTCTGACAGGGCCGTTGAGGTCGCCGAGGTGCGTGTCGGCGGTGTGGAGTATCTTCATTGCGCTGCCTCCTTATGGAACAGAGCGGCGACGTCCTCGAGCCTTTCGGGGAGCCGTGCCTGTTCGTTGTTGAATCCGTTGAAATCTCCGAGGGTGAGGGGCTCGTATCTGCCCGTCGCCCTCCCGGTGTCGTAGTAGAGCTCGAGCCGGTCGTCTTGAAATCCCGGCGTGATGGTGATGGTGCTTTTGCCGAGCTTGATGTAGACCGCTGCTCTAAGTCCGAAGGGGCCGCTCACGACAACCGGCTGGCCGGTGAGCTCCTCGAGGTCTGCTGCGAGGGGGAATATGGCTGTTTCCATCCATCTTGCGCGACCGGTCTTCTCGTTCGCGAGGCGGTAAATCTTCTCGTACTTGCTCTCACTCATGCCGGTTCCTCCTTTGCGAGGGCCGCCGCAAGCTCTTGGAGCATCTTGCAAATGGCCTCTGCGTCATACACGAGCTCGCGGGCGCTTGGAACGCCTTTGACGCCATTCCGCTTTGCCTCTATCCACAGTTCGATGTGTTCGTCGATGTCGAAGTTGGCCGCGTATTCCTTGACGTTCTGAATGAAGTTTTTGGAATCCACGCAAATGCTGAAATCTTCTCCGGCCGGGGATTCCTTGCGGAGTTCCACGTCCTCGTTCGCGCCGAGGTAGATTGACCAATCGAGGCGCTCACATATCTCGGTGGTTTTGTCGTTAAGCATCAGCGGCCTCCTCTCGAGGCCCGCTCCGCTTTTTGGCACTTGGCGCAGAGGCAGCGGCCGTACTGGCGCTTGCTGTAGCTGCGGATGTTCTCGGGCGTCCATGTCTGGCCGTTGCGGGCCTGCGTCTCTACAATCTGTTCGCCACAGTCGTCGCAGAAGATGAGATTCGGGTTTTCAAAATCCGGGGCATCATCGGGCTCGTCCGGAATGTCCGGCGTGGGGTAGCCACTGTCGGCTCCGTCGTCTGGAACATCTACGGCCGCCGGGAGCGCTGCCGAATTGCCGCTGATGGCTGCGCGGGGGCTGCCTGCGCCCTCGAACAGCATCCCCATGGATTGCAGGTAGTTGGCTGCTACGGCCTCCTTGATTTCCGGGGCCTCGAGGTTCGGAACAACGTGCGCGATGATGAAGGGCTTGCGCAGCTCCGGGATGGTGTAGGTTGCTGCGAGGCCGAGGGCTGCGCGAAGGGCCCGCATAAATGCCTTGCTCTCTGCCATTGCTGTGCGGTGCGGCAGGAAGCGCTTGTACTGTGCGTCGGTCATGCTCTCCTTTTCTGCTGCGCAGTCGATTTCGCGGGTGGCTTTCATCAAGCGGAAGCCGCCGGAGGGCTCCGGGACGCGAATGGTAACGGTCACGGCCACGTTATACTGCGCCGGGCAAGTGCCGCAGGCTTTGGGTTTGCCGACGGCCCGCGCCATGTCCACACATCGCTTGCAGCCGTCCGTCATGCCGCTCTCGGTGTCTACGATGCTGATGTTGGCCGCTGCTGCGAGCTTCATGCCGCCTACCTTGGTGATGGCGTATTTGCCGCTGCTCTTTTCGCGGTAGACGTCTTTGCTGTTCTCCGGGTCGCTGACGTCGAGCTGTACCTTGTTCACGATGATGCGTTGCAGGTTGCTCATTACCTGCATGGTCGTGACTGGGATGAGGACGTTAAACTTATCGGGCGGATACTCGTTGAGCTGTACGATGGTGCCCGCGATGCTGTTGTTTGCCATTGAAAATGCTCCTTTCCTTGACATCCGGCCTTGGCCGGTGTAGAATAAGCGTAGGTTATTTACCAGAGGCCGTTTCTGTTGCAGCAGGGCGGCCTTTTCCCATGTCTCTGGACATGGCCCAGATTGCGATGTCTGTAATGGTCTCCTCGAGCGAGCGAAGAAATTCGAGCGCCCGGTCGAAGTCCTCCCGTTCATAGCTGTCCACTATTCCATCGTCGGCAATGCTCTCGAGCGTGTCGGCGATTTCTTTTGCCTTGCGCAGCCTTTGGCTGACGCGCAGCGCGGCCCACGGGAGGTCTCTGTCTGTGGCCGTCTTGCCGGTCTTGCGCCCTATCGGACAATCGCTGCAATAGCGGAGCATGATGTCCGGGCGGTTGTAGCCCTGCGCGTACTGTGTGATGTCGTCCGGGCTTGGGGTAACTTCTCCGCGCTCATGCCGTCCGATGGTCTCGGGCGAGTACGGGAGGTCTATGCTCGCCGTTTCTCGTGACACATATCCGGCCGACAAACGTGCCTCACGGAGATATGTTGGGGTGGTCGATGTTACTTGGTTTGACACGCCGTTCGCCTCCTTTCTGCGGTAGAATATAGGCGTGGTTGAGGGTGGTGGTCAGTCCGTAGGCTTGAGGCACTTGAGGTACTTCGCGGCCCGGATGGCGTTGTCGGTGAGTTGTCTTTGCCATGCGCCCTGTGAGGGGGCCCACTTGAACGCTGCTCCACGGAGCTCCGTGCGGGTGTCGTTGTCCGGCTTCTCGTCAAAGAACACCTGAATGCGGTTCTCATCGGTATTCATAACGACCTTGCCGCCGTCGAACTCCCATCCGGCCGGGGCCGCGCTGCTGCTGCGCTTTTCGAGTTCCGTGATGCGTTCCTTGATGCGCCGGATGTTCGCGTTGTTGTTGGAGAGGGAGTACGAGGCGAATGGCTTGTCTTCGAGGTGCCAATCGGAGCCCATAGCTGCCTCGGCCTTTGCGATTTCCTCCTCCGTGAGGTAGGGGCAGTCCTTGAGGGTCTTGTGCTTGCGCCAGTAAGCGTTGACGTCCTTCATCGTCTGCTGCGCTGCCTCGAGCTTTGCGAGCTTGGTCTTGAGCTTGGTGACGGCTGCCGGGTCGTCGCTGCTGATGCCTCCCTTGCCCGTGCTGCGGATTTTGTCGAGGATGCCTTGGATGTCTTTCCACTCCTGCATATTACGGTCTGCGGCGCGGTTCTGCTTCTCTTTCTTTGAAACGGGGAAGTTGCTGCCGCCCGCGATGAGGATGGAGGGGCATCGGGTCTGGATGGAGTAGTTGGCGTTGAGGTTCTCTGCGAGCTTGCGGGCGTAGGTGTTGAGAAGGCTGTCTACGCGGTCGTGGTACATGGGGTCGATGCGGCGCTTCTGGCGGTACGCGAGGTATGCAGCCCTGTCAACCTCGACGCGGTAGCCTGCGGTCGCGCTGCCCTCTACATAGTCGCTAAAGCTGTTCATGCGCTTGGCCTGCCGCGCAGTCGTCTCGCTGATGGCGTAGTACATAGGCGTCTGCCCAGCAGGCTTGAGCTCGTAGGCGTCGGCCTGCTCTGCGGTGAGCTCGTCTTCGTAGTCGAGCCAGCCCCAAACGCGGCCGAGGTAGTCGATGTCGGTTCCGTTGCTGCCGTAATTCCCGAGGGTTGCCGGGCGGCCCGGGTAAGTTCCGGGTGCGACGGGGCGCTGCGTGGAATAATAGCGGTACATGGTTCAATGTCTCCTTTCTGATTTCGGCGGCGTGTCCTGCTTGTAGAAGCAGTTGCCGCAGTAAGTCCAATGCTGTCCGTCCTTCTTGAAGGTCGCGAATGTGGGTCGCCATTTGCCGGTGTCCGGGTCGAGTTCGTGGCTGTACGGCTCGCCCGTCTGTAGGAATCCGAAGCTCATAAACGCGGGCGGGAGGCAGTCGCGCATTTCATCGACGATGCGCTCCTCCACATAGTCGCCGGGGCTGGCCGCTTCCTCAAAACTCCCGGCCGCCTCCCAATCGGCATAGGTCACCAGCTTGTGGGTCGGCTGCTCTGCGTTATTCTCGCGGCAGTCGCACCTCTCTCCGGGGTCAAGAGCACATCCGCAGGCTGGACAAAAGTAGTTGTGCATTTATAGGTCTCCTTTCTCTTGATTTTCCGTCTCGGTTTCTCGGGGTGGCACCATGCTCGCAGCTTCCATCCGAAGTACGGGAGTGCGATGACGTAAAGCGGGAGGAACATTTCGCCGCCGGGTAAACCGGCCCGGGAGGTGAGCTTGTCGAACATGATGAACGCGATGCGGGCAATAATGCCGCCGAAGATGATGAGCGTCGTGACGCGGGAAAGAGCGCGTAGGTCTGCACGTATGCGCTTGCGCTGCTCCTGCTGCCGTCTGAACTCCTCGCGGCTTTGGGGCCTATACATGGGGCTTCCTCCTCTCTGGCTTCTTGGCGGTGATGTCTTCGCCGCAGTAGAACTTCTCGCAGAATCTCCGGCGCGGAACACGGCCCGCGATGGTTTCGTACCCTTCGGCCTCGAGCTCCTTGTTCATCTTTCGGATTATCTCGTAGGCTTTGGATTTGGAGATGCCGAGAATTTCCATGACGTCGCCCACGAACAGGAATTTGTAGGTCTGTTGCATGGCCGGTTCTCCTCTCTGGTTAGGTTCGGTTGGTGGCGATGGAGGCTTCGTAGTCCTCCATGTAGCGGCGCACCTTGGGAATGAGCTCGTGTCCGGCACAGCGGCCGGTGGTGCATTCGACGAGGGTGGAGTGCTTGACGTTGGCTGCCGCCGCTACCTGCTTGTAGGTGATGCCGTTCCGGGCGCAGAACTGCAAAAGCTCGAGGCCGAAAGCGGTCTTAGGGTTCTTGCGGGCTGGCATTTTCTTCACTTCCTTTCTTGTTTGGCTTGTTTGTTGGCTGCGCTTGTGGTATACTGTTGTGTGGGTAGCTGTGTTCGGCGACCGCGTTACGCTCTGGCGAGGCGAGGCCCATAGGCCCCATCCCGGTCGAGAAGCGTGAGTAGCGTGGTGTCGAGCAGGCTGTCCGGGCGCTGCTGAGCTTCTTTCTCGAGTGCCTCCTCCGGGCTGTTCGCCTGCTGGTGGGAAACAACCTGTTCCGGGGTCTCGAGGCGGTAGATGTCGTAAGTGTTCACGGCGTTACCTCCTTTGGCTCGTCATAGACGAGGTAGATGTCTCCGCTGTCCTCCCAGCTTACGGTTTCGATGGCCTTGTGTTCGGTGACGAGCCATGCGGCTTGCCCCATTGCTGCGGCGACATACTTGGCTGGAACAAGCCTGCGCTTTGTAGGGCGGCTCCATCCCCGTGGTTTGACTTCGCCGTAGGTGATGTTCTTCTTCAAGGCTCGGAAGGCTGCGGGGCTTTGAACTTCCATGCCGACGGTGATGCCGTCGAACTGTCTCATGTGGAGGTGCGTCATTCGTCGCTCGCCTCCTCTGCGGGTAACATTTCGCATTCATCTACGAGGCTGTCGCCTCCGGGAAAACGATAGATGGGGGCCGGGCCGCCCTCGAGGAGGGGTTGTGCCCCTACGAGGTAGGCGTCGTAGCCTCTGGCATGGATTTTGAGGGGCCAGCCGTAGCGTCTGGCGAGCTCGTCTCTGTAGCTCATTCTGCATCCCTCCACTTGAAGTCTCTCCAGACTTTGCCGGTGAAGCGGGTGACGATGCTCTCCATGAGTGCTTCCTGCTCGTTGAATGCCTTGTTGAAGGCCACGCGAACGAAGTTGTTACTGACGGTTTCCATAGCCGCGCAAGCCTCGAGGAGTTGGTCTCTGCAATTCGGAACGAGGATGCGGTCGTCTTTGTACTGCTTGAAGTCCTCGAAGAACGGCTCGTACTTTTCCGTTAGGAGCTGCGCTCTGAGCTTGTAGATGTTAGTCATCGTCGGAAACCTCCTCCGCGTCTTCGATGTCTTCTTCGGTGATGCTGCCGTAGGTGTAGCCCCTGTCGTTGCGAAGGAAGACAGGGCGTTCGGGGTCAAAGCTCTCGAGGATTTCAATGAGCTCGCCGACGGTCAACGTCCGGCCGCATTGCTCCGGGCTGTAGCCGTTGCGGTTGCCCTCGATGTAGATGGGTCTCATGGTCTTCTCCTTTCTCCGGGCCGGGGCGGTTAGGCCCCGGCGGTGATGTAGTCGTAGAGCTTGGCTTTGAGGGTTACGATTTCGTCCTCTGCGGCCTCTGCGCGAGCCTCCGCTGCGGTGGTTCTGTCAACGAGGCTGTTGTAGCTGGCCTCGGCTTCGATGCGCCGGTTCTGCGCGTCCGTGAGCTCTGCCTTGATGGCTGCGATTTCATCGCGGGCCTTGTCGAGGTCGTTGCTGAACGTGTTGGCGGCTTCGTGGAAGTAGTCGGCGTCCTTCTTGCTGGATTCGTAACGCTCCTTCATGCTGAACGCGAAGTCGTTCTCGATGTTCTCCTCGGCGTCTTCAAAGCATCCTGCAAACGCGGTCGCGAGGTAGCTGTTGGGGCCGAGCTCCTCGACCATCTGCATGATGGCTGCGAGCGTGTCGCGTTCCTGCTGCTTGGTGGCTCCGACGTCCTCTCGAATAAGCTCAATGCCGATGATGTCCGGGATGATGCTGCAAAAGGCTTTGCAGGATGCCTTGAATGCCTTGCGGGCTGCGGTCTCGCTGCGCTCGGTGATGTTGGTGGTCTCGGTTTCGCTGTCGGGGGTGCCGTATGTAATGCGGTAGAGGTTCATTGTTTTCTCCTTTCGGCGGCGGGCGGCGGCCCGTGTCAGTCTGGCACTCAAATGCGCCTCGTTTGTTGGTTGTTGGCTTAATTATAGTCTGCATATGAGGGTTTGTAAAGACCATTTGCGGATTTTCTCAAAAATTTTTCCGTATCCCGGCCCATCTGGGCCGCAAGGAGGTTCAAATGACGATTTGCGAACGTGTCTTTTCTCTGCTGGCCGATGCTGGCCGCGAGCAGCGCGAGCTGGCAAAATTCATCGGCGTTCCGGCGAAAACCGTTAGCACGTGGAAGGTGCGCGGGACGAATCCGGGCGCAGAATACATCGCTGCGATTGCCGAGTTTTTTTCTGTCTCAGTGGACTACATCTTGACAGGGGAAGAAAAGGAATACCGGCTGTCTCCGGCCGACGAGGAGGTGCTTTCAGCGTACCACTCGCTGCCGCGCCCGGAGCAGGTTTATATCTTGAGCGAAATGTACCGCCGTGCTGGCCGCATCTCCTCTCCCGCCGAAGTAATCGGGGAAGATAAAAAGACGGCCGGGCCCGAATCCGCTGTCGGGTCGGCCGTGTGATATACGTTGACTTTTCTCCCGGGGGTGAAAAGAAATGAAGACTGGCTATCTGTCGTGCCGCCTCTGCGGCGCGGAAACGAACTGCGTGGAGCTGACAGCGGGCCTCTGCCCGGCCTGCGCAAAAATAAAGGCCGACGAGCTGGCCGCTCTGCATCGCTGCTTTGACAGGAAACTCGCCGAAGGTGACGCCGGGGCCGCTGCGTTGGCCGTTGAGGAAATTGAAAACTATGAGCGCCTATATGGCGTCCGGCTCGCTGCTGCGCCGTCTGTGGCCGCTATGCGGGCTGCCGTTGGAAGGAGGGAGGGCCGTGGGGCTTAACGAAATGATTAGGAGAGGTGCGGGTTCCGCTCTGGCCGAAATTGAAAAGCTGGACGAGTTTATCGAGCGGAATCCTCGTGCCTCACTTCGCAAGTTCAAGAAATGGGCAATGGAAGAGAGGCTTTCGCTGCCTCTCTTTGAGAAGGTTTTGGCGCTCTCGTTTGTCGGCGAGCGCGGCGTGTTCGCCGCGTGGAAAGCGCAATGTGAGGCCGTTCTCGGTGTTAACGGCGCGGAAATGCGAGCTAAAGAGCTGATGCTGGTTCCCTTGGCTGCTGGTTCTGACGAGCTTCTCTCAAAGGCTCTCCGGGGTGAAATCGTTCGCCCCGGGCCAGAAATTGGGATGCCTCTGAAAGAAATGCGTGAGAAGTACGAAGTCACTCATGTTCGTTGGATTGCAAAGAGTGGCGCTTGCGCGGGCTGCGCGGCTCTGGATGGTCGTATGTTCACGCTCGGGGAGGCCGAGGCTTTTGTCGAGAATAAGAAACACGAGGGCTGCCGCTGCCGTTGGGAGCCTGTGTACGGGTTTAAGGCTCCGCTGAAATATCCTCCAAAAGATGCGCCTTGCACACTATTCTCGACATTCTGTGAGGCCGCCGAGCTTTTCCCGGAGGCGTAAGTGTATGCCGGTCTATAAAGACGAGAAACGAGGGACTTGGTACGCCTCGTTCTACTACACGGATTGGTCTGGAAAACGGAAGCTGAAAAAGAAGCGGGGGTTTGAACGTCGGAAGGATGCGCAGGAGTTTGAGCGCGAATTTCTGGCGAAGTCGGAACAATCCTGTGATATGACGTTCGCCTCTCTTGTCGAGCTATACAACGATGATATGGCCTCGCGGCTCCGGCTCTCGACGCGGAAAAGCAAGGAATACCTGATGGAGCGTCATATCCTTCCCTTTTTCCGCGACTTGCCCGTAAACAAAATAACTCCCGCCCATGTCCGTAAATGGCAGGCGGGATTGCTGGCCGGTGGCTATAAGCCGACATATGTGAAGAATATAAACAATCAGCTTGTAGCCGTTCTGAACTATGCCGTTCGCTACTATCACCTTGGTTCTAATCCCTGTCACGTGGCCGGGAGCGTCGGCAGTAAAAAGGCTGGCGCAATGAAGTTCTGGACGGTCGAGCAGTTCAATACCTTCTTGGCCTGCGTAAAGAGGCCCTCGGCCCGTGCCGGTTTCTCCATCCTGTTCTGGACGGGAATCCGTATCGGCGAGCTTCTCGCGCTTACGCTGGATGATATAGACCTCGAGCGCCGGACGCTGCGGGTGTCGAAGTCTTACCAGAACATAGACGGGGAGGATGTAATAACGCCTCCGAAGACGCCGAAGGGAAACAGGGGCGTTCCGCTGCCAGAGGCGATGTGCGACGTCGTCCGGGTGTATGTAGAGGCTCTTTATGACTACGAGCCGGATGAGCGCCTTTTCCCGTTCACGAAGTCCTATTTCCACAAGGAGATGGCGAAAGCGTGCGCGGCCTCCGGCGTTCCGAAAATTCGGCTGCACGACTTGAGACACTCTCACGCCTCGCTGCTGATTGAAATGGGTGTGCCTGTCCTGCTTATCTCCGAGCGCCTCGGTCACGAGGACGTGGAGACGACGCTGCGGACGTATGGGCACCTCTATCCGGCTCGGAACGATGACACGATGCAGCGGCTTAACGCTCTAATGGTGCCTACACCTCCGGCCGGGGAAGACGACCCGGGCGATGCTTAACCGTGGCATTGCTGTGGTATTGCCATCGTTCGCCGTGGCATTGGCTTGGTATTGCGAGGGTGAAAATTCCGGCGCATAATCCGCAATATGTGGAATATGCGTACTAAAATGAAGTCTGTAAATCCGCAATAACGGTATCGCAAACCTTGGCAAAAGAGTGGGAATAATTTCAGAAGCGAAAAAAGCCCGTAATCACTGGACTTTTTAAGGATTAGAGCCTTTCGTGACAACGAAATGGCAACAGAATTTCATTATTCACAAGAAAAGAGCTAACTGATTTTGATTCGTCAGTTAGCTCTCTTTTTATATCTTTAATACCCTCTTAGCTCGTGTAGTAGGTCGGAAAGCTTTTGATTAAGGTCTATAAAGTCAAGAAGGTACTTTTCGGTAATCTCAAATTGCCTATTTCCATCCTTTACTCTTTCTTTCGTCGCCAATGTCTGTTCGCCAGATGCATTTGTTATGCGATAGCTATGAATTATTCGATTTCGCATTTTAACAATTTGGACAAACAGTGTTTCTATTTTATCATCTCCGCATTTCGAAGTGATGACTTCATGAACACTCTCTTTGAGATGCCCTGATTCCAAGTCTATTAGGTGATACCAGTCGTATTTATCCAAGTCATCACATTTGAGAATATTCTCAATTATAAATGCGTTATTTGAGTTAAAAACACAAATAGCACTCCCCAACAGTTCGCGGTATTGCTTAGTCGGCAGAGACTGTCTCGTATATCTTTCGTACATCTTGGTTCCTTCCTGTTCTATACCTCAATCAAATATCTTGCACTATTAAATTGCTATGCCCCTGTGAAAAAAACTCTTCTGTTCGTTGTCTAGAATCAAACTCCGGATAGTGATAGCGCCACCGGTCATAGTCCTCTTTGGAGATCTCTCCAGCCTCCAGCATGGCCGCAGCCTGTTGCCAGGAGCAGAGCATCTCATGCAGCTGGGCAGCGTCTTTGTTCTTTCGGATATCGACCTTTAGGCATACTTCTCCATCCACCTCGCTGACCTTGAGCCCGTAGTTATCCTCCAGGGTAAACAGGGTGTGCATCAGCCCCACATAGGACTCTATGTTCGGGACAGAGAGCGCATGGGGCGAGACGTCCAGCACCTTTGCCAGGGCTGCGGTAAGGTCTGCTTTAGGGGTTCTTGTCCCTGTTTCGTACTGTGCCAGACGCACATCGGCGGACTTCTCAGGGAAGCCCATTAACTGACCAAGGTATTTCTGTGTCATGCCCCGCATATTGCGGAAAAAATGTATTCTTTCACCAATTGCCATAATAGCCATCTCCTGTGTCGGTTATCGTTAATAATGAATATAGCAGAAATGCTTAGTATTATCAAGGGGCGCAGAAATAAATTTGTTTAGTATTTTCCTGCAAACCCGCTCTACTTAAGCAGATATGTATAGCAAAATGGAGGCAGGCTAATCAAATAAGCTTAATTCCGACATCGGTTCGGTGACAGCTTAACCCCGAATGGCGCACGAGCACATTGAAAACTGACTCTGCGTAACGCAGCCGGATATGGGCGGCATGCTCCCGCCCTTCAGGCGTTGGCGCTGTGTTAAAGTTCCCCGGCGGTAATTGCCAAATCGGGGGAAATGGATATAATATATTTGGTGTATTTGGCGGCATAAGTGCCGCTTCAGCCAGAAATTACATTATATATAAGCGAGGAGAAAACAGATGGGTGTGGAAAGCCGGTATAATTTCCAGTTCGGATACATGGAGCATGGTGCGCGCAACCTGATTACAGACGTGCCCGGCGTGCGCGTGGGGCATACGACGCTGCACGACGGAGAGATCCATACGGGCGTGACAGCGATCCTGCCGCATGGCGGGGATTTGTTCCATGATAAATGCGTCGCCGCGGCTCATGTGATCAACGGCTTTGGCAAGAGCGCGGGGCTCGTGCAGGTGCAGGAGCTCGGCACGCTCGAAACGCCTATCCTGCTCACGAACACGCTTTCCGTGGGCACAGCCTCGACAGCCCTCGTGGAATATATGCTTGAGCGCAACGACGACATTGGCGTAAAGACGGGTACTGTGAACCCCATCGTCATGGAATGCAACGACGGGCACCTGAACGACATCCGCGGCATGCATGTGACCAAGGCGCACGCGCGCGCGGCGCTCGATGCGGCTGCCGAAACCTTTGAAGAGGGCGCGGTCGGCGCGGGCTCAGGCATGAGCTGCTATACGCTCAAGGGCGGCATCGGCTCGGCCTCCCGCAAGTTTGAGCTTTATGGGAACACCTATACCGCCGGCACGCTGCTGCTGACGAACTTCGGCACGCTGCGGGATCTTACCATCGCAGGAGAGCACGTCGGCGCGCGGCTTTACGCGGAGGATCGGAAAGCCGCCGAGCAGGACAAAGGCAGCGTCATCATCGTGATTGCGACGGACGCCCCCCTTTCTGCACGCCAGCTCGAACGCGCGGCCAAGCGCGCGCAGTCCGGCCTTGCGCGCACGGGCAGCATCTCCGGCAATGGCAGCGGGGAGATCGCCCTCGCGTTCACCACGGCCAACCGCCTGCCGCATTATGATACGGGCAAGCCGGAAACAATTTCTGTTTTATATGAAGAGGATATGGATTTCATGTTCCGCGCCGTGATCGAATGTGTGGAGGAATCCGTTATCAGTTCCATGCTGCACGCGAAAAAGGTGGTAGGCCGCGCTGGAAATTGCCGGGAAAGCCTTGCGGACAGGCTCTCCAGGGAGGCGTAAGCAAGAAACGGCGTACTTCAGCGATGAGAGTACGCCGTACCCGAAAAATATGTATGCGTGTATACCACCATGCAGTATACACAAATGTTACGATTCCATAACAACTTTATGTCGGAAGGTGTGTTGAATTATATATTAAAAGCAGTTACAATGAACATGTGCTTCCACAAGCACCTTTTCTGTATTGGCATGGCATATTGCCGTGCTAACAAAAACTTTTAAGAGGAGAGAAAACGACATGAAGAAACTTCTTGCCCTGTTGTTGGCGGTCGTGATGGTCGCAGGCGTGTTTGCCGGTTGTGGTGACCCCACGAATTCCCCGGTTGAACCGCCCGCCACGACGGACCCCGCCACCCCCGATGAAACCCCTACTCCGACCGAGGAACCCGTGACCGTCGGCCCCGATGGACGCGAATTTGCGGACGAGCAGGTGTACCGCACGCTGTACTCTGCCGAAGTCACCACGATGAACTACCTCTCTTCCGGCCAGACCTATGAGCTGGCGGTCGGCGCGAACGTCATCGACTCCCTCGTGGAGAACGACCCCTACGGCGCGATCATCCCCAGCGCGGCTACCGAATGGAGCACGAGCGAAGACGGCCTCATTTGGCAGTTCAAGATCCGCGAAGGCCAGTATTGGTACGATGCGGACGGCAACCAGAAGGATCCCGTCACCGCGCACGACTGGGTAGCGGCTGCCCGTTATCTCTGCAACGCGGAATATGACTGCAGCAACTTCTACCTGATGGACGGCTGGATCGTGAATGCAGCCGAGTACTTTGACTACACCTCCAAGAAAATCGCTGCCGTTGAAAAGGGCACCGAGAGCGGCGAGGAGCAGAACCTGGTATATGACGAGAACGGCGTCATCTACGAAGGCCTGAAGCTGGATGACGAAGGGAACACCGTTTCCAGCTGGAACGCCGAAAAGGGCGTCTATGAAGAGTGGATGGAAGTCCCCGAAGTCAAGGCTGAGGACGTTGGCGTTGTCGCCGTGGATGACTACACCCTTGAGTATCACCTGGTGAAGGCTCGCCCGTACTTCCTGACTGCGCTCCAGTTCGGCACCTACTGGCCGGCTCCCGCTTCTCTGCTCGAAGAGATGGGCGAGACCTATGCTACCGACAACTACAGCATGTGGTTCAACGGCGCATATATCCTCTCCACCTATGAGACCAACCAGAAGCGTATTTACACCAAGAACGAGAACAACTGGGACGCCGAGCACATCTACATTGAGCGCATCGAGCAGACCTACAACACCGAAGCCAGCACCCTCGCGCCCGAGATGCTCCTCCGCGGCGAAGTAGACTATGCTGACATCGGTTCCGACATCGTTGCCGACTGGCTGGCTGATCCCGAGAAGAGCCAGATGATTTCCTCTTCCCGTATCGTTGGCGACTACTCCTACTTCATGGGCTTCAACTTCGAGCCGAAGTTTGCCGCCGAGTATGAACCCGAAAACTGGGCGATCGCCGTTAACAACGAGAATTTCCGCAAGGCGATCTTCCACGGCCTGGACCGGGCGACTGCGACTTCTGCCCGCTTCCCGGGCGATGACCCGCAGCTCCACCTGATCAACACCATTACCCCGCGCGGCTTTGCCACCAACAACGGTAAAGACTTCGTGACCTATGGCGCGCTCGCCGAGTTCAACAGCACCGAAAGCTTCAACGCTGAGCTTGCGCTCCAGTACAAGGAAGCGGCAGTCGCTGAGCTGACCGAAGCCGGCTGCAAGTTCCCGATCATCATCCCGATGAACTTCAACCCCAGCGTTACCACCTGGGCCGATGAATGCGCCGTTATCGAACAGCAGCTCGAAGAGCTCCTGGGTGCGGACTTCATCGACATCGTTTCGCTCAGCTGGAGCGGCCAGAACTTCCTGCGTGAGACCCGCCGTGCCGGCAACTACGCGATCCAGGTGCTCAACTGGGGCGCGGACTACATGGATCCTGAAACCTGGACTGATCCCTTCGCGGATGAGAACAGCTACAACTTTATGTATGACACGACCGAGTACAACGGCATCAACCAGAACACCAAGACCGAGGAAACCAAAGCTATTAACGACGAGTACTTCCGTCTCGTTGAAGAAGCGAAGGCCGAGGTCAACGATATGGATAAGCGTTTCGAGCTCTTTGCGGCTGCGGAAGCCTACTATATCGAGCATGCGGTCGTGATCCCGCTGTATGTCAGCGGCGGCTCCTATCAGGCCACCAAGCTCAACGGCTTTGAAGGCCAGTTCGCGGCGATGGGCCAGTCCACCAGCCGTTATAAGGGCCAGCACGTCTACAAGACGGCTATGACCCAGGATCAGTTTGACGAACAGTATGAAGCCTGGAAGGCGGCCATGGGCGAGTAAGCCTACTGCCGTACGGCAAACCAACAAAACCTAATAAAAGCGGCTCTGCCCTGTAATTTGCGGAGCAGAGCCGCTTTTCCTTTCGAAATTAGAACCGTAATCTTAAGGCGATATATCCAGCTCGCAACCCTGTGCGAGACGAAAAGGAGAACAAAAAGTGCTCAAATATTCACTCAAGCGACTCGCCCGTTCCCTGCTGACGCTTGTGATCCTGATAACGGTGATCTTTGCGTTGCTGCGGCTCATGCCGGAGGAAGGCTACTTTTCCAATTATGAAAAGATGTCGCCGCAGCAGATTCAGAACGGTTTGCGCAAACTCGGGTTGAAGGATCCGCTTTATGTGCAGGTTGGCCGCTTCTTCAAGCAACTGCTTGCGGGAGATCTGGGCGTTTCCAACCGTTACCGTATCAATTATCCGATCACGGAGATCATCAAGCCGAAGATGATGGTTTCCCTGCGGTTCGGGCTTACGTCAATCATTATTAGCTTACCGCTCGGCATGGCGCTCGGCGCTTTGATGGCGCGCAGCAAAGGCCGCCTTGCGGACAAACTCGGCAATGCGTACATCGTGTTCATCCAGGCGGTTCCAAACGCGGTGTACTTCATTTTCATACAGCTTTATGGCTCCAGCCTGTTCAACCTGAGCTTGCTATATGATGAGACAAAGCTGTCCAGCATGATCCTCCCGGTCATTTCGTTGGCGCTGCCGTCCATCTCCAGCTATGCGATGTGGCTCAGGCGCTACATGGTGGATGAGACCAACAAGGATTACATCAAGCTCGCACGCGCCAAGGGCGTGCCGAATACCACCATCTGGTTTCGCCATGTGTTCCGCAATTCCGTGGTGCCGATGGTGAACCTGATCCCGGGTTCGATCCTGCTCACGATCTCCGGCTCCATCTATGTGGAATCGCTTTATTCCATCCCGGGCATGGGCGGCCTCCTGGTGGACGTCATCAAACGTCAGGACAACACCATGGTGCTCGCGTTGATCGTGATCTTCTCCTCCCTGAGCATCCTCGGCCTCCTGCTGGGCGACCTGCTTATGGGCCTTGTTGACCCGCGCATCAGTTTTTCCAAGAAGGAGGGCGCGAGATGAGCAGCAAATATTCGCACAAAGAAAAACTCAGCCGCAAGCTGGAACAGAATATCGAGGAACAGCTCCAAAACCTTGCCGTGAGCGACAAGGACGACCTTTCCCCGGAGGAAATGGAAGGCCTTTCCCAGGATCTGTTCGAGTTCGCGGAATACAACGCGCAGGAGGCCGAGCGCACCGGCTATTCCAACTATTCCTACTGGCGCAGCACATTCCGCATGTTCTTCAAGAACAAGATGGGCGTCGCCATGCTCGCCGTCATGGTCATCCTGCTTCTTTTCACGTTTATCCAGCCGCTGCTGCCGGATCAATATGACCCGAATGCGGTGAACTATTATGAAAACGCGCTTTGGATGGAGATCGATGAGGACGCCTCGGTCGAGCTCGACGCCATAAAGAAAACGAAGGGCAGCCTGGCCGAAGCGGACGGCGCGGAGGGCATCCTCACCTATGTGAAGGTTCCGAACTCCTGGGGAGTGCCGAAGGCCTATGCGCAGGAAGCCGCCGATTCCGAGCCGGTGGAGCTCCCGCTTACTGCGGACTCCGCCAACGAGGGCTGGTATTACGCGTTTGTCCCCACGGAGACGCCGTATATGTACGTCAACTCCGAGGACGGCAGCAAGACGACCTTCCAGAAGGCTGTCTGGATCCGCGTGGATGAGGAAGGCGGAATTTATTCCGAAGGCATAAAGTACACCGAAGGCGAGCTGATCGCTGGCGGCGAGGAAGGCACCATCCTGACCTACTTCCAGGCGCCGGCCAACTGGGGCGTGCCGCAGGTGAACGCGGCCACGACCATGCGCGGCGACCCGGGCATTGACCTGACGCTGACCGCCGACCCGGAGAACGACGGCTGGTACTATGCCTTCGTCCCTGCGGAGAACATGATGCTCACGGTTACCTCCGAGGACGGCTCTCTCAAGGGCGTCAACAAGGGGGTTGCGCGCCTGAGCCCGACGGAGATCAAGGTGAAGACTGGCTTCATCGACAACATGGCGCCGAACTCCGTGTTCTGGTTTGGTACGGACCCGATCGGCCGCGATCTTTGGGCCCGCATGTGGAGCGGCACGCGCACGTCGCTGCTCATCGGCATCGTGGTGGCGCTGATCGAAGCGGTCGTCGGCATCATTGCGGGTCTCCTGTGGGGCTATGTCCGCAAGCTGGACTTCATCTTCACGGAGATCTACAACATCATCAACAACATCCCGTCCACGATCATCCTGATCCTCGCGTCGTACATTATGCGGCCGGGCGTGCTTACCATGATCGTCGCCATGTCCATCACGGGATGGATCGGCCTTGCACGCTTCATCCGCAACCAGGTCATCATCATCCGCGACCGTGACTTTAACCTCGCGTCCCGCTGCCTTGGCACGCCCACGCGCCGCGTTATCGTGAAGAACCTGCTGCCGCAGATGGTCTCGGTCGTCATGCTGCGCATGGCGCTTGCAATCCCGGGTGCGATCGGCTCTGAAGTCTTCATGGCGTATATCGGCCTTGGCTTGCCGACGGATATTCCGTCGCTGGGCAACCTGGTCAACCGCGGCCGCAGCCTCATGATGGCGCCTACGCTGCGGTATCAGCTGATCATCCCGGCGATCATCCTTTCCATTATCACGATCTGCTTCTATCTGGTAGGCAACGCCTTCTCCGATGCGGCTGATCCGAAGAACCACGTGTAAGAGGAGGTCTTTGTACTGTGGAACAAGAAGTGATTTTGTCTGTAAAAGACCTTAATATCAAATTCAGCCTGCGCGGCCAGGTGCTCCATGCCATCCGCGGCATCTCGCTTGACATCTATAAGGGCGAAAGCCTTGCGATCGTGGGCGAATCCGGCTCCGGCAAATCCGTGTTCACGAAGAACTTTATTGGCCTTCTGGACAACAACGGCTGGGTGGATTCCGGCGAGATCTGGTATAACGGCATGGACCTCGCCAAGTTCAAGACCGAAAAGGAATGGACGAAGATCCGCGGCAAAGAGGTCGCCATGGTCATGCAGGACCCGATGACGAGCCTCAACCCGCTCAAGACCGTCGGCTGGCAGATCGAAGAGGCGCTCAAGCTGCACCAGAATCTTTCCGGCGAGGTTGCGAAGGCGCGTGCCATCGAGATATTGGACGACGTCGGCATCCCGGAACCCGAGCGGCGCTACAAGCAGTATCCGCACGAGTTTTCCGGCGGCATGCGCCAGCGTGTGGTCATCGCCATCGCCATGGCCTGCAACCCGAAGATCCTCATCTGCGACGAGCCGACCACCGCGCTTGACGTGACGATCCAGGCGCAGATCCTCGACCTGATCCGCGAGCTGCAAAAGAAATACCAGCTCACGACCATCTACATCACCCATGACCTCGGCGTCGTTGCCAACGTGGCGGATCGCATTGCGGTCATGTACGCGGGCGACATCGTGGAGATCGGCACCTGCAACGAGGTGTTCTATTCCCCGCAGCATCCTTATACTTGGGCGCTGCTCAGCTCCCTGCCGCAGCTCGGCATCAAGGGCGAAGACCTCTACTCTATCAAGGGTACGCCTCCGAACCTGTTCAACAAGGTGCGCGGCGATGCGTTTGCCCCGCGCAACCCGCAGGCGCTCAAGATCGACTTCCTGCACCGCCCGCCGTATTTCGAGGTTTCCCCGACGCACAAGGCGCGCACTTGGCTGCTTGACCCCCGCGCGCCCAAGGTAGAGCCGCCGGAGCACATCAAGAACATCCGCAACATCCGGAACCTCCGCGTAGGGAACAAGGAAGGAGGCGCACAATAATGGAAAAAGAAACCAAGGAAGTTCTCCTTTCGGTAAGGGATCTTGAAGTAACCTTCGGCAGCAAGCGCAAGCCGTTCGTGGCCGTCAAGGGCGTGAGCTTTGACATTTACAAGGGCGAGACGTTCGGCCTCGTCGGCGAGTCCGGCTCCGGCAAAACGACCATCGGCCGCGCGATCATCCGCATCAACCCGACCTCGAAGGGCGACGTCTTCTTCAAGGGCGAAAAAATCAACGGCAGGATCTCCCATGAGCTCGACAAGCGCGTGACCCAGCAGATCCAGATGATCTTCCAGGATCCGATGGCCTCGCTCAACGAGCGCGCTAAGGTGGACTACATCGTCTCCGAGGGCCTCATGAACGTGGAGAAGAACCTGACGAAGGAAGAACGCGAGGCGAGGGTATCCAAAGCGCTTTCCGAGGTGGGCCTGCTGCCCGAATTTGCGAGCCGTTTCCCGCACGAGTTTTCCGGCGGCCAGCGCCAGCGCATCGGCATCGCGCGCAGCCTCATCATGCAGCCGGAGTTCATCATCGCGGATGAGCCGATCTCCGCGCTGGACGTTTCCATCCGCGCGCAGGTCCTGAACCTCCTTTCCGCGCTGCAAAAGGAGCGGGGACTTACGTATCTGTTCATCGCCCACGACCTTTCGGTCATGCGTTTCATCACGGACCGCATCGCTGTTATCCACAAGGGCGTAATCGTGGAGCTTGCGGAAACGGAGAAGCTCTTTGCCCATCCGCTGCATCCATACACCCGCGCGCTGCTTTCGGCTATCCCCATGCCGGACCCGATCTCCGAAAAGGAGAAGGTGCTCGAGGTATATGATCCCTCCTGCCACGATTATTCCGTGGATAAGCCCAAATGGACGGAAATCGAAGAGGGCCATTTCATCATGGCCAACGAAAAAGAGCTTGCGGAATACCGCGAGCGCATGAAGGATTAAACGGCGCCCTGCGCCGCACGTTCCGCAAACAACTGCAATGCCTGCCCGCTTTCCGCGGGCGGGCTCTTGTTGGTAAAAGCGTTTTTCGCGGGCGGCCCGTGTGAAACTTAACGGGAAATTAACCGCTGCGAGCAAGGAATTTGCAAAGAAAAAGGAGAAACAAATCAGATGGAAAAACGCGCGTTGGTGATCTCTCCCATTGCACCGTATTTCGTGACGCCCGCCCCCATGGCGGAACCGGACGATGAGGGCTGGTATGGCCAGACCGTCGAGGTCTTGGAGACGGTGGAAGGTGGGTTCTACAAGATCCGCACGCCGTACCGGTATGAGACCTATGTGCATGAATCGCACCTGTGCATGGACAGCGCGGAGGTGGAACGCTGGGAAAAGGCAGACCTGCGGCGCGTCTGGGCCGCATGGGCCGACGTGCAGGCGGCAGAAGGCGCGACGCATCCTTACCACATCAGCCTGTGCCGCGGCGCAGCGGTGGAGCTCCTTGCGCCGCCGGAAAAACCGCAGGGGTGGGCGAAGGTGCGCCTCATCGGCGGGGCGGAAGGCTTCGTGCGCGAAGGCTTCCTTGGACCGTATTATGACGATGAACCCTCCGCAGGCGAGGAAGAGCTGCGCAACAGCGTTGTGGAAGCGGCAAAGCTGTACCTGGGCGTGCAATACCGCTGGGGAGGGAAGACGCCGCAGGGCATCGACTGCTCCGGCCTTGTAGGCGCGGCTTACCTGCTCAACGGCGTGAAACTTTACCGCAATGCGAGCATCAAAGAAGGTTTCCCCATGCACGAGATCGACCGTGCGAAAATGAAGAAGGGCGACCTGCTGTTCTTCAAGGGCCACGTGGCCATGTATCTCGGCGATGGGATGTATATCCATTCCACGAGCAAGGCGGGTTCGGACGGCGTGGTGCTCAACAGCCTTTGCCCGGGCCATCCGCTGTACCGGCACGACCTCGCAAAAGGCGTGCTTGCTGTGGGTTCCGTTTTTTAAGACCGTTACCAGAGAAGGAGGGGTTCCAAATGAACATCAACGACAACTTTGAATTCCTGAACGTAGGCTTGCCGGAGGATATTCTGCGCCGCAAGACCTGGGGCGATTTTGAGGGCGCCGTGCGCCTGATCGATAAGCGCCTTGCCGGGGATATCCCGGATGCGCTGCGCGCATGCCTCGTCTGCGAGCGGGAGATGATCCTCCGCCTGGAGAAGGACTATCCCTTCAGCGAGGCGCAGGCGCTTGAGAAGATCCGCGCCGCGATCCCGGATTTTACGGACGATGAGTTTCACGCCATGGTGGACGATAACAAGATCGACTGGATCTACGTCCATGGGGAACCACACTACTTCCTGCGCTTTTACCAGACGCTCATCAAGACGGACGCAGCCTTTGCCGCGCGCGCGGGCGTCGTAGACCGGGGCCGGGTGGACGGCGAGGACAACGGCAACACAAAGGAGAGCCTGCTGGACCGTTCCGCGCGCCTCATGCGCGAGAACGGAAAGCTCAGCAACCGCATCCGCATCCGCGCCAGCGTCCGCATTAAGGACGAGGCTTTTGAAAAGGGCAAGCGCGTGCGCGTGCATATCCCGATCCCTGCAAAGTGCATCCAGCAGAGCGAGATCGAGCTTGTGGGCTATTATGGCACCCCCGCGCACATCGCGCCGGAGGATGCGCCGCAGCGCACGATCTACTGGGAAGAGGTCATGGAGGAGAACCATGAGTTCTGGGTGGAATACTCCTACGTGCACACCGCGCCGTATGTTGACCCGATGCAGATCGTCCCGGATGCGGAGCAGCCTACTTTCTTCACGAACGAGGAGAACCCGCACATTGTGTTCACGCCGTATATCAAGGAGCTCGTAAAGACGCTCACCAAGGGCGTGACGAACCCGGTGGAGAAGGCGCGCATCTTCTATGACTTCGTGACACGCAACGTGAAGTATTCCTTCATGCGGGAATATTTTGGGCTGGAGAACATCGCGGAAAACTGCGCGCGCAACTTCAAGGGCGACTGCGGCGTGCAGGCTCTGCTGTTCATCACGCTGTGCCGCTGCGCGGGCATCCCGGCGCGCTGGCAGAGCGGCCTTTGCGCCAAGCCGGACGATGTGGGCATGCACGATTGGGCAATGTTCTACGTTGCGCCCTATGGCTGGATGTTCGCCGACCCCTCCTATGGCGGCGGTGCGCACCGCGCGGGCAGCGAGGCGCGCAGGGTGCATTACTTCGGCAACCTCGACCCTTACCGCATGGTCGCCAACTGTGAGTTCCGTGCGCCGCTTGACCCGCCGAAAACCCATTGGCGGCACGACCCGTACGACAACCAGGCGGGCGAGATCGAATACGAGGACCGCGGCTTGCGCGGCCCCGAATATGAGCGCCACATGGAAATGACGCAATACGCCGAACTATAAAAGCAACGAGCAAGGAGAGCGGAACCAATGAAAAAGACGTTACCCTACGACAAAGCGAAGATCGAGTCCATCATCAAGGAATACCCCACCCCGTTTCATATCTATGACGAGCATGGCCTGCGCGCCCGCGTGCATGCGCTGCAAAAGGCGTTTTCCTGGAACGAGGGCTACAAGGAGTATTATGCTGTGAAGGCCTGCCCAAACCCCGTGCTGATGCAGATCCTCAAGGAAGAGGGCTGCGGCATGGACTGCTCCAGCTATGCGGAGCTGATGCTCAGCGAGGCTGTCGGCATCGTAGGGGATAACATCATGTTCTCCTCCAACGCTACGCCTGCAAAGGATTTCGAGTATGCGCGCCGGCTCGAGGCGACCATCAACCTCGACGACATTTCTCATATCGATTTCCTTGCGAAGCATGGCGGCATCCCAAAGACCATCTGCTGCCGCTTCAACCCGGGCGGCGAGTTCAAGATCGGCACGCAGATCATGGGCAACCCTGCGGATGCGAAGTATGGCTTCACCCGCGCGCAGCTCACCGAAGGCATGAAGAAGCTCAAGGAGCTGGGCGTGACTGAGTTCGGCCTGCACGCGTTCCTCTCCTCCAATAACACGGATAACATGTATTACCCGACGCTTGCGAAGCTCCTCTTTGAAACCGCAAAAGAGCTGCATGAGGAGCTCGGCATCAAGATCGGCTTTATCAACCTTTCTGGCGGCGTGGGCATCCCGTACCGCCCAGAGGACGCGGAGACGGACATTGAGGTCGTCGGCGACAAGGTACACGAGGCTTACGAGGCCGCCTTTGGCGGGACGGACATGAAGCCGCGCATCTTCACGGAGCTTGGGCGCTACATCACCGGCCCCATCGGCACGCTCGTGACGACCGTGCTGCATGAGAAGAAAACCTATAAGGACTTCATTGGCTGTGACGCCTGCGCTGCGAACCTGATGCGCCCTGCGATGTACGGCGCATATCACCACGTGACCGTGCTTGGCAAGGAGGACGCGCCCTGCGACCATCTGTATGACATCACGGGCTCTCTCTGCGAGAGCAACGACCGTTTTGCCATCGACCGCATGCTGCCCGAGATCGAGATCGGAGACGTCCTCGCCATCCACGACACCGGTGCGCACGGCTTCTCCATGGGGTATAACTACAACGGCAAGCTCAGGAGCGCGGAGCTGCTGCTGCGCGAGGACGGCAGCGTAAAGCTGATCCGCCGTGCGGAAACCACGAAGGATTATTTCGCAACGTTCGACTTCCTGAACCTGCCCCGCCTGAACGACGAGGAATAAGAAGGGAGTATATCATGAAAAACAACATTCCGCGCATCCCGCTCGCGCAGCTGCCCACGCCGTTTTACAAGCTCGAGAACATCAGCGCCGAGCTTGGCTGCAGCATCTACATCAAGCGGGATGATATGACCGGCGTGAGCCTCGGCGGCAACAAGGTGCGCAAGCTGGAATACCTGCTTGCGGACGCGAAGGCGCAGGGGTGCGACGTGGTGCTCACCACGGGCGGCGCGCAATCCAACCATGCGATGCTGACCGCCGCCTGCTGCCGCAGGCTTGGCATCGAACCCATCCTCGTGCTCAAGAAGCGCGGCGTGATGGGCCGCAAGGGCAATTTGCTGCTGGAAGCGCTCATGGATGTGGAAGTCCGCTTCGTGGATACGGACAGCTATGACGACGTTTATGCGGAAATGGACCGGCTCGCGGACGAACTGCGCGCGGCGGGCCGCAAACCATACCTTGTGCCCGTGGGCGGCAGCGTGCCGCTCGGCACGATTGGCTATGTGAACTGCGCGGAAGAGGTCTTTGCGCAGGCGAAAGCCGCAGGTATCAAGATCGACCGTGTAGTCTGCACAGCAGGCAGCGGCGGCACGATGGCCGGCATGGTACTCGGCACGATGCTTTATGGCGAGGGTGCGTCCGTGACCGGCATCGCCGTGTGCGAGGATCCGTTCGAGGAAATCGTAGCCGAGCTTGTGAGCGAGACCGCGAAGCTCATGGGCGAGGATATTTCCCTGACAGCCGCCGAGGTGGATGTGCGCCGTTATTATGGCGCGGGCTACGCCCAGCCCTCCGAGGAGGGGCTCGAAGCCGTGCGCATGATGGCGCGCAAGGAGGGCCTGATGCTCGATCCGGTTTATACCGGCAAGACCTTTGCTGGCCTCATCGGCCTTTGCCGCAAGGGGGAGATCAAAGAGAACGAAACCGTGCTGTTCCTGCACAGCGGCGGCGCGGCAAGCCTCTTTGCCATCGACCCGGAAGCGGTCGTAAAATAATGTGAAAGCGAACTCCTTCCGCCCGCTCGGGCAGAGGGAGTTCAAACGAATTGCGGGCAGTCTTGGGGCAGGCTTTGTGGAGCGGCCGCTGCATTAAGGCAATCCCCCGTCAGCGCTCACGCGCTGCCACCCCCTTTCGTAAAGGGGGCGC
>OHPB01000063.1_pt1 | contig 79975 bp, 70 predicted proteins | sample 1577621 | NCBI WGS metagenome assembly OHPB01 (sample SAMEA3879577, study PRJEB24766) | human gut metagenome | biome: human-associated habitat; feature: feces | place: USA | collected 1985/1987 | reverse complement strand
GTATCGTGGGGTGGTGCGCACACCGCAATGAGGAGCTGAATTTTGAAGGAAAACGCATTATTCGTCCGGCATACAAGAATGTGTTGGAAGAACTGGAATATGTGCCTTTGAAACAGAGATAACGGTTTAGAGGCACCTCGGTTGGCGATAAGCTTTGGTATTATTGTTTTAGCTTGGCGGCAATGAGGTCTGTATTGTTGTAAAGAAAAGTAAGATATCTTCGTGGACAAAGTAAGATATGTTTCCGAGCAAAGTAACACCACGTACATGTTCCACGAAGATATCTTACTTTTTTCAGTGAGATATGGTCGTTCATAATACTCTATATAGAGTACCTTGAAAAATCCTTCAAATCTTTCAGCCTGCTCGCAAATGCCCTGCCCGTCGGCTTTTCGGCTGAAGAATTGGGCTCGGGAATCCTTCAGCCGGGATTGGAATCCTTCAGCCGGACCGGTGTTCTTCCAGTTCTTAGGGAATTGGTTTTTCTGAAGGATATTTTCCGGCTGAAACATTTCACAATGCATATCCTTCAGCCGGAATGCCGACGGGCAGGGCGTTTGCGAGCAGGCTGAAAGATCTGAAGGAAAAATAAGGCGTTTCGGCATGTAGATGCCGTTATGGGAAAAAACAACAGGTCAAATTTTAAAAAGCTCTTGTTCTTTCAATGAAAACGTCCTGTTCTTTTTTTTAAAGACCTTGTTCTTTTCGGAAAAGAACAGGATCTTTTAAGGGTTAGTAACGTGTATGCCGGAAGGTTGGTAACGTGTCACCCCACACGTTACTAATGTGTGGGGTGTAAGATTAGTAATGTTGCAGGTGGAAGATTGCATATCTTGCTAGTGATACAATCATAAACGTATGAAGTTTCAGTATATAAAAGATAAAGTTAGTGCTTATTTCACTAAGGGGAATGAGCGTAGTGTTGCGGTGAAGAAAAATATCGCCGTTTCATTAGTGTTGAAATGTATAAGTATTTTAGTTTCCTTGCAGGTCGTTCCATTGACCATCGGTTATGTTAATCCTACGAAGTATGGCATTTGGCTGACGTTGAGTTCCATTATTGCCTGGCTGTCTTATTTTGATTTGGGGTTTGCCCACGGATTTCGTAATCGTTTTGCTGAGGCAAAAGCAAAAGGGGATATGAAGTTGGCAAAAGAATATGTCAGTACTACATATGCAGTGCTCTTCTTGCTCTTTTCCGTAATTTTATTGATAACCTTGGTGGTGAATAATTATTTGGATTGGAGTCGTATTTTAAATATTGATCCTGTTTATAAGGATGAGCTGAGTCTGGTTTTCGGTTTGTTGGCATGCTTCTTTTGCCTGAACATTGTGGCAAGTGTCTTTACTACCATGCTGACGGCAGATCAAAAGCCTGCTTTAGCTTCGCTTATAAGTACAAGTGGTCAGGTACTGGCTTTTGCTTGTGTCTATGTATTGACTAAAACCACAAAGGGAAGTCTGAGTGCTTTGGCTGTTTCTTTTTCAGCTATACCGTGCCTGTTTCTTTTAATTGTTTCTATTATTGTGTATCAAACTAAAAAATACAAGATTGTAGCCCCTTCGTTGCGTGACGTTCGCTTTTCGTTGGTGCGGAGTGTTGTTGGTTTGGGTGGACAGTTTTTTGTTGTTATGTTTTCTATGCTTTTTATTTTTCAACTTACTAATATCATTTTGTCAAGAGTGCAAGGCCCAGAAGCAGTTACGCAATATAATATTGCTTATAAGTATTTTAATGTACTTAACATGGCTGCAAATATTATTTTGACTCCGTTTTGGTCAGCATTTACTGATGCTTATATTAAGAGAGATTATAATTGGATGCGTGGTACGCTAGAAAAACTGGAGAAATTATGGTTGTTATGTATTCCTATTTTAGTTTTAATGGTACTGAGTTCTGATCTCTTATATAAATTTTGGATTGGTGATTCTGTAGCTGTATCTTTTTCATTATCATTTTGTATGGCAATATATGTATTATGTCAGACGGGAGGAAATATGTATATGTTTCTTATTAATGGAACGAGCAAAATACGTTTGCAACTAATCATTTATTTGTCATTTGCTTTGGTTTCTATTCCGTTGATGAAGTATTGTTGTAAGTATTATGGTATAGAAGGTATACTGATAGTTCCTACTACGGTATTTATTTTGCAGGCCTTTATTGGAAGAGTGCAGATATTGAAGATGATAAATGGTACGGCTAAAGGAATTTGGCTGAAGTGAAATGAAAAACAATATGAATTATCCCCTAATTTCTGTCATAACTGTTTCTTATAATGCAGTTTTAACAATTGAACAAACCATTCTTTCCGTCATTAACCAAACTTATCTGAATATTGAGTATATCATCATTGACGGTGGAAGTACGGATGGAACGGTTAATGTAATAAAAAAGTATGCGGATAAAATCGCTTATTGGGTGAGTGAGTCGGATAAGGGAATTTATGATGCGATGAATAAAGGAATTGCTTATTCGCATGGAGAATATTGTAATTTTATCAATGCAGGTGATAAATTTTGTTCCTCATCTATATTGAAACAGGTCATGGACTTTAATCATGTGGCAGATATAATAGTTGGTCAGGATTTACATGTTAATGAACATAATAAAATAGTATCACGCAGTGTATTACCTCGAAGATATAATCTTCTGCATTTTTATATAACTACCATACCTCATCAAAGTTGCTTTATAAGGGCCTCTTTATTAAAAAAGTATTATTATGATACATCTTTAAAAATAGTATCAGACTGGAAATTCTATTTACAATCAATCGTTTTAGGTGGGCATAGTGTGGCTGCGTATAACAATGTTATTGTGATATGTAATCCCAGAGGAGCCAGCAGTGATAACAACCGGATAAAAGAAGAACGCGAAAAAGTGCTTAAAGATCTACTCCCAGCTTATATTGTCAATGATTATCAGTGTTTATCCTGTTTGGGAGAAGAATTTATTGAAAACGCTCTTTTTTTATTTAATAATCATTGGATAAGATTTTTAGTAAAAAAGGGGCTTGCAATAATGGTTAAAATAGTAAGAATATTTAAATAGTTTATTTATGAAAATAGTAGTGTTCAAAGGAGGACTGGGTAATCAACTCTTTCAGTATGCATTTTATAAATACCTTTCAAGAAAGGATGAAACCTTTTATTTCTACAATGATGCTTGGTATAATGTGAGCCATAATGGATTTGAATTAGATAAATATTTTAAAACTGATGATTTGAAAAAATGTAGTAGGTTTTGGATAATTCTGTTTAAAACCATTTTATCAAAATTATACCATTGGAAAATATATGTAGTAGGTTCTGTAGAGTATCAATATCCTAATCATTTGTTTCAAGCTGGATATTTTTTAGACAAAAAGTATTATGACGAAAATACTATTGATTTTAAACATCTTCTTTTGTCGGAAAAGAACCAATCATTGCTGAAGGATATTCAAAACTCAAATAGTGTTGGCGTGCATATAAGAAGAGGTGACTACATGACCAAACAAAATTTGGTTATATTTGGAAATATTTGTACGCAGAAATATTATCATGATGCCATAAGAATAATAACAGAGAAAGTAAATGATGCTGTCTTCTATGTTTTTTCTGATGATATTAGCTGGGTACAAACTCATTTGGATATACCCAATGCTGTTTATGTGAATTGGAATACAGGAGAATCCAGCATCTATGACATGTATTTGATGTCTTCCTGCAAATACAACATTATAGCCAATAGTACTTTTAGTTATTGGGCGGCACGATTAAATAAAAAAACTAATATGGTGATTTATCCCTCAAAGTGGTATAATACATTTACTCCTGATATTTTTCCTGAATCATGGTGTGGAATCTAAAAAATGGATAGATGATAATTACTCAGCTTATTTTTCTGCTCTTTATTATTTTTTTTATAAGATATAAAAAGAAGGCTGTTCTTTATATAATACCATTGTCTTTGTTTTTTACAATGCTTCCTGTTGTAAGAATAGGGGGTACGTATATTGGTCTTTGTGATGCGATAAATTTTGTTATATACGGGTATATTCTTGGTCGGAAAGATGCAAGGAAAGCTATATTCTGCAATCCATTGTTTTTACCTTTGTTTGGTAATTTTATATTGTTGTTATTAATTGCTTTGTATGGAACGGAACGGACTTCATTGTATGTGTTGTGGAAAACAATATCAAATGAAATACTTTTGCCACTTGCATTTATCTATTTTTTGCGAACAAAGAACGATATTAAATTAATTGTAAATCTTTATTTGAAAGTGTTTTGGGTGTTATGTATATATGGAATTATAGAGTTTCTATTAAATTATAATATAATTCTATATTGGCTGCAATCTCAGACTGATTTATCTTTTTGGGTAGATCATACCAATGATATCCGATATGGATATGGGCGATATAATTCATTTTTTCATTTTCCCATAACATTTGGAGATGCGTGCGTTGTATTCTTTTATTTTCTTACCTTCTTCTATAGTAAATATGAAGGAGTATTTATATCAAGGAAATCTTATATTAAGACTTTGTGTTTGCTTCTTATCGGTGTTTTTCTTGCTAATTCACGTGCCACTATTCTTGCATTAGTATTTGGATTGTTGCAATTTGACTATATAAGAAAGCCTAAAACTCTATTAATCGCTTTTTCTATCTTTTTAATCATGGTCTTGCCGTTTTCTGATTATATATTAAATGTATATCATTCCATATTTGATTTTACGGGTAATTATGATGTTGGTGGAAGCTCTATGGATATGAGAATGAGACAATTAGATATTTCTCTTTTTCTGTTTTTACAAAACCCTATATTTGGTGGTGGCTTGAGTATGATTTATTATTTAATGACAGATATATCAATCCCGGAACTTGCAGGTGCGGAGTCTCAATTATTTTATTTGTTGATTGAACGTGGTTTGTTAGGTATATTGGGATATCTATGGCTGATAATTTCAATGTGCAAATTATTGCCTTCATATAGAAAGTTCAACATGGTTTTTGTTGGTATCTGGGTATTGGCTTCTTTCGTATCATTAACAGTGGGATTATATATAAATTTTCCGATTATATTTTTGCTCATTATATATAAGAGTCAGAAACTTAATTTATTAAAAAGATAATGTTCTCTATTATTATTCCTCTATATAACAAGGCTGATTATATTGCAGAAACACTGAAGTCAGTTCTGAATCAAACATATTGTGATTATGAAGTAATCGTGGTGAATGATTCATCGACAGATAATAGTTTGGAAGTGGCTTCTAGTTTTCAGGATGAACGAATTCATATTTATACAAAAGAAAACGAAGGTGTATCAGCAGCACGTAACTATGGTATTATGCATGCTAAATATGATTATATTGCTTTTCTGGATGCAGATGATATTTGGGAATCTGATTATTTGGAATGCCAAAAGAAGTTGATAGAAATCTATCCTGATGCTGGGATTTATTCTACTGCTTTCTACTCTTTGGAAAAGGGGAAACGGAAACTTCGTAATGTATTGATTAACGAACACACACACTTCCTTGTTCATGATTATTTTAAAGAATCCGTAATGAATGGATTATCCATTTGCTGGACTAGCTCCTTGTGCTTAAAAAAAGAAATGATAAAGGAGATACCAATGTTTCGAGTAGGTATTAAGCGTGGTGAGGATTTGGACCTTTGGCTTAGAATAGCGTTGAATTATGATGTAGCCTATTTGAACCTTCCGAAAGTCTTTTATAGAACAGGGTTATCTGATAGTCTTACATCAGATTATTCTAAAAATGGAGAATTTCCTTATTACGAGTGGTTTAACTTTACATCGGAAAGTTCTTATTATAGAAAGTATGTGATTTTAGTTGTGTATATACATGCAAAAAATGCATTTATACATCATGATTACGATACATGTTTGGCCGAGTTGTGGAGTGTTAAAACTATTGCTTGGAGATTCAAATGGGCAGAGCGATTATTATTACTAGTAATTTCATGGATAAAAAGTAAATAATGAATATCATTTATTTTGTTCCCAATATTACCATTGCAGGAGGTATATTCCGTATAGTGTCAGACAAGATGAATTATTTGGCGGAAAATATGGAAGGACGGCTTTTTTTGGCATATTATGGTAATGGACAGGAAAAACCTATATATCCTTTGCACCCGAACATTCAACTGTTACCTATTGATATAGAGTGGAAGGTAGGCTTTGGAAAGAAAATTAATAGAGTATGGAAAAATATAAGTATTATACGTCACATATTTAAAAAATATAAGATAGATATTGCTGTCAATGCCAATGCTCCTTTATTGATATGGATATTACCATTTATTTGTCGGCGGATAAAGAAGATCCATGAGTTTCATTTTTCTTATAAAGGACAACAGATATTAGATGAGGAAATTTTTAAATCGCGAGGAAAGAAATTTTTAGTTCAATATTTAAGAAAGTGTTGTTTGACAAAATTCGATAAGGTAATTGCATTAACAGAGTCTGACAAGAAAATGTGGAATTTACCGAATATATTTGTAATACCTAATTTTAGCAATATACAACTACATGAAAGAAATGGTAGAAAAAGCAAAGTTGCTATATCAGCAGGTAGATTAGAATCTGTAAAAGGTTATAATCGATTGATTGCAGCTTGGGTGATAGTTGCACAAAAGTGTCCGGACTGGCAATTGGAAATTTGGGGTGAAGGAAGTCTGCGAGAAAGTCTTCAACGACAAATTGATGCTTTGCATCTTTCATCAGTTGTTCATCTGAAAGGTGTTTCACCTAGTATAGGTGAAGTATATTCTCATTCTTCTTTTTTTGTCATGTCATCTTTGTATGAAGGTTTCCCGTTGGTATTGGTGGAGGCGATGAATTGTGGCTTGCCTTGTGTTAGTTTTGACATTACTGGAGCAAATAGTATCATAGACAATGGTAAGAATGGATTTTTAGTGCCGGATAATGATGTAAATGCCTTGGCGGAAGCTTGTATAAAATTGATAGAAAATAAAGTATTACTAGAAGATATGGGTAAGCAGGCTTATATGTCGGGAAAATGCTTTTCAAAACCAAAGGTAATGCAAAAATGGTTAGACCTGTTTAGGGAACTGATGAGAGAATAAACCGCATGATTGGGAAGAAATATAACTACATACAAATTAGTTTACTATTAATATGTTAGAAAAGAAAATTGCATTGTTGACTTCTGTTACATTTAATAATATTGGTAACGGATTTATAGATTTGGGTGCTGAAGCTGCTTTGATGAAAGCATTACCGCTTAATGCTGAATTATTTAAAGTTAGCTCAAATGCTAATTTTGCAGCTACAATGGGACAAATGTTCATGCTGAAAGAAAACCCAATAATAAATTGGTTATGGGTACATACCATGCAAAGGGCTGCTAAAAAGCTTCATGACCGTTCATACAAAACGGTAAAAACGCAAAATATCTTTAGTATGGCCAGTATGGTTAAATGTGATTATTTTATAATTCCGGGATGTGTATTAACTGTTCCATTTTTTACGATTTATGGAGATTTAATAAAGAGAAAAGCAGAACAAGGAAGTAAGATTATTTTTTTAGGTGCAAGCGGAAACTTCTATACAGAATATGAAGTCAAATTTGTTTCTGAATATTTAAGAAAATTGCGGCCTTACGCTATAATGACCCGTGATATCCTTGCCTATAAGTACTATGCAAATTTTACAAAAAATAGTTATAATGGAATAGATAATGTGTTCTTTGTGAATTTACTTAATTTACCCCAAATAGATACTGATTTAACACCGTATGTAGTATTGAATATTGAAGAACCTAAGCATTATAGGATAAAAGAAGAACTGAAAAATATTTTTAAAGAAAAGAATATTGTTTATTCTTATCATAAGCCTTTTCCTTATACAAAAGTTAGTAAGTTAGTAAAAAATGGAGTGATAGTATCTGATAATCCAATGGATTATTTACTCCTTTACCGGAATGCTTCAGAAGTTTATTCTGATAGAGTACATGCTTGTATCCCTACTTTGGCATTTGGAAATAAAGCAAGATTGTTTAGCAATAGTCCTAGGATAGCCTTGTTTGAAAATGCGAAAATTCCTGATGTAAGGGAAAGACTTGTCAGCATAGAAGGATTAAAAGAAATGCAGGACAAACAAATTGCATTTCTAGCTTCATTATTACAGTAATAAAGAGAATGGTAATATGAATATATTGTTTTTTTATCGTGTTTATCCTAATTATGGTGGTGTTGAGGTAGTGACAACTGTACTTGCCAATCGTTTTATAAAGGATGGACATGGTGTTATCATAGCTTCAATAGAACAACCGCATATTGAACTAGCTTGTCAATTACTACCAGATGTAAAGCTTGTCAAATTAGACTATCCTGTTTGTTCTATAAAAAATATGAGGAAGTTACATCGATTAATTATAAATGAAAAAATTGATATTATAATTAATCAGTGGGGACTTCCTTTTATGTCAACATTACTGTGTAGAGTGGCTATAAAAAGAACATCATGTAAATTAATTTCGGTATTACATGGTGCTCCAAATACGTCTAAATTAATTATTAAGGCACGTGATAAATGTGAAACAGTTTATAACCCTTTTTTGAAATACATATATCATGCTATAATGTATCTAAAAGAAGAGTTGGTAAAAGCTAGCATTCGTTATAATTGTAGCCATTGTGAAAAATATGTTCTTCTTTCATCTCATTTTATCAAGCCGTTAAGTGATTATGCACATATAAAGAGAACTGAGAATATTATAGCAATAGGCAATCCTGTTACTATTCCTGTGTATTTTGAAGAATGGGAGTTAAAACAGAAGAAGAAGCAGCTGTTATATGTAGGAAGAATGGATTATGAAAATAAACGAGTAAATAGAATAGTGGAAGCTTGGAAAGTTCTTTATGAAAAATATGTTGATTGGGAACTTGTTTTGGTGGGAGAAGGCCCTTATAAAAGTACATTGGAAGAATATATTAGAAGATATGATATTCAACGTGTTTGTTTCAAAGGCTTTCAAGTATCTCCTCCCATACAACATTATAAGGAAGCTTCTATATTTTTATTGACTTCTGATTTAGAAGGGTTTGGATTAGTAGTTATTGAAAGTATGAGTTATGGAGTGGTCCCAGTTGTGTATGGAAGTTATGAAGCTATATATGACATCATAGACAATGGAAAGTCTGGCTTAATAACTCCGATACCTTATAATAGTCAAAAAACAATTGACTGCATCAGCTTGCTAATCGAGAATGAAAAATTAAGAAAAGAAATGGCAAAGGAAGCCATGTATAAGGCGAAATGTTTTACAATTGATTCTGTTATTACAAGGTGGTATAATCTGTTTGAAGAAGTATTATAAACTTCCATAAAAATAAATTATCATTTAATTTATGCTCCCTCTATTGCTTAATAAAATCATACAAACAGATAAATTGCTGTTTTTACATTTGGTTACTCAGAAAAACAGAATTTACACCTTTCTCAACCCCGTATCTTACCTCATAGCTTTAGAAAACAAATCCCTATTTGAACAATTCGATGGTATTTTTGCCGATGGCTCTTTACTGGTTTCTGCCATAAGATTAGTATACGGAAAGCGAGTGACCAGACGTAGTTTTGATATGACCTCCCTTGCTCCCGAATTGTTGAATTACCTCATGGAAAGCCGTAAAACGCTCTATATCGTAGCCTCGGGTCAAGAACAAGTGGAGTGTTCTGTGAAGATATTTCAAGAACAATATCCTGGGTTGAGAATAGCAGGATTCAGGAACGGATATTTCTCTTCGGATGCTGAAATGAATAAGGAAGCTTCTCATATAGTCGAATTAAATCCGGATTTTCTGATAGTAGGTATGGGGGCCTTGATGCAGGAAAAGTTTCTGCTTAAGGTAAAAAAGATGGGTTACCAAGGCATCGGCTTTACGTGTGGTGGCTTTGTTCACCAAACGGCAATGAATAGGATGCACTATTATCCGGACTGGGTTGATAAGATGAATTTGCGTTTCGTTTATAGAATGTATAAAGAGAAACATACACGTACAAGATATCTGCAAGCTGCATTCTTGTTTCCGGTACGCTTTATCGGGGAAAGAATTTTCGGATGAAAGAGCAGACTTTGCTTATTGCCATGTAAATAATGGAGAATGGCAACAACAGGACGAAGATAGCAGTAGGAATAATTTTTCCGAGTATTTTTAATACATCTGTTTTCATGCTGCAAATATAAATTAAAATTCATAGAATAGTGAAATTAAGAACTCTAATATTTCTGGGGGGACTCTTTGGAGGAATGAATGTTATCAAAGGGCAGGCTTTTTATGGTACTACAGGACTACTTCATGCACCTACTGCCGTTATGCAGAAAGATAAAACCGTTATGCTGGGAGGAAATATGCTTGATGTAAATATACTTTCCCGATATTGGGTGAGAAGTGAATATCATTCCTATACCTATAACTATTATATAAATTGTACTTTGTTTCCTTGGCTGGAAGTAGCATATACTTGTACGTTGGTAAAGGGGATACATGGTTCTTCTTATTGGCCTCAGCAAACTTGGGGCAGGTTTACCAATCAGGACAGATCGTTTCATTTCCGGTTGAGGGCATGGAAAGAAGGCTGGTGGAAGGCTTGGACGCCTCAGGTAGTGATTGGTGCGAATGATCCGGGAAGCCATTCTTCAAATGGAGGTGGAGACATAGATTGGGGGGGCGGTGGTAGCGGAAACCACAATTACTTGACACGTTATTATCTGGCGGCAACGAAACATGTTGAATTTAGTGGAATAGGTACAGTGGGGGTTCATGTAGCTTGGGTTATCGGTAAAGCTATGAGTGATGTGCATTATAGCCGTCCTGCTGCAGGGATAAACTTTTACTTTGGCATAAAGGGCGAAGGTTTCTGGCAGAAAGCTCTGAATGGATTTAATCTGATGGCGGAAGTGTGTCCCGGACATGCGGAAGATCTGCATACAGCAACTTATACTGTGAATGTGGGTGGAACTTATTCAATATGGAAAGACCATATCAATCTTATTGCTGAACTGAATGACGGTAAATATTTTATCGGAGGCATATTCTTTAAATTACATCTCAAATAACTGACTTGATTTCTAGTGGATGAAGCATTATAAGAATAGCCGGAATCACTTGGAAAAAGTAGTTCCGGCTATTCTTATATAACGATATTTGTATGTCCTGTTTTTATTATCCTACAATGTATTTAGCATTCTTGCCGCTTATTTTACGAATGAATACCACAAGCAGCCACGATACGCCAAATGCCACGACTGCGGCAGCGGGAATTTGTAAAGGCACGGGAACACCGATATTGCGCATCAGGACTACACCTGGACCTGTGAAAAAATAATGTATCATATAGATGCCGAAACCACATACGGTCAAGTTTGCCAGCATACGCTGGATCAGTTCTGAACGTACTTTTACTTTCTTGGCTATGAGGAAGAAGGGGATAGTCATCATAATCACATTCAAAGAATTATAGGTGAAGAACAGTTCCAACATTTCATCAGTGCATTGTGGTAATGCGGTCATGTGGCGGAAACCGAAGAATGTGACCATGTAACCTGCCAGAAACATGGGGATACAGACTGACAGTATCTTACTCCATGACCAGTCGTGGTTGCGCAGATAGTGTCCCAATAGCAAGTACCCGTTGAATCCGGCAAAATAATAGAGCATATTGAACGAGTTCCACGCACAGCCTCCCCAAATGTATGGGGATACGAACTGATAATAATAAGGTAACAAGCTGGTTATTCCCCATGCGACAAGAAACCATAGTTTGGCTTTCTCCGAGGCCTTTTCTACCCATGCGGAGAAAATAGGAAGGTATAGATATAATCCGATAAGCAGATAGATATACCACATATGTACGTCTAATAAAGAGAAATTGAGAGGCATTTCTGCTATATAACCCAATGATACGTTGAGTGACTGACGGGCGGCTTCTTCACCGCTATAAGGGAAAAAGTCAAGGATTATTTCAGGATTAAGTCCCAACAATCCTGTAAACCAGGGAAATAAATTATAAATGACACTCCAGATAAGGAACGGCCAGAATACACGGCTGATTCTTTTTTTGTAGAAAGCGGATATTTCGCCACGTACGGGGAGCAGCAATGCTCCTGTAATCATGACAAACAGTGGGACACACGGACGGAGAAAGGCTCCGTAGGCGGCTCCCCAGAATTTGATTTCATCAATGTTGGCTGGCGGTTCGCCGGGGTAAAAGTTGAACGGGTCTGCACTATGGCAGCAAACTATGGTGAACATGGCTACCAAACGAACGACATCCAGCCATACCACATGTTTTCTTGTGGTGTTCATAGCAATAGGTTGATTCATAATTTAATTTTTGATTTGACAGGCACAAAGGTACGCTTTCTCTGAGGATTATTTCTTGCTTTGGAACAAAAAATAAAAAGAACTATCCGCAATCATACTACAAAATGAGAATCCTCCCACTGCAAGAGTCACAATCATTTGTCTTTTGCAGGGGGAGGAATTCTATTTAGGGTTAGAGGGTTATTTTAGTCCTCTGTTCTTCAACAAGGGATCAATACCAGGTTCTTTGCCACGGAAATTGACATACATGTCCATTGCATCGTCAATGCAGCCGGGAGTGAGGATATATTTGCGGAACTTTCCTGCTACTTCTTGATTAAAGATATCGCCTGTTTCCTTGTATGCCTCGTATGCGTCACAATCCAGCACTTCTGCCCAAATATAACTATAGTAACCGGCAGTATATCCACCACCCATGGTGTGGTTGAAATAAGTGGTGCGATAGCGTGACGGAATTTGTTTCAGCAATCCGCGCTTACCTAATGTTTCTGCTTCGAACTGCATAACGTCCATATCATCGGGAATTTCTTTTAATACATGATAATCCATATCCAGCAGGGAAGCAGCTAAATATTCAGCCGTAGCGAAGCCTTGTCCGTATTTGCCACTCTTGTCCATTTTTTCAACCAGTCCGGCAGGAATAACTTCATCTGTCTGATAATGTTTGGCATATACATTCAATACCTCCGGTTCAAAAGCCCAATGCTCATCTATCTGTGACGGCAGTTCTACAAAATCACGCGGAACACTAGCCACACCATAATAATGTACATCTTTGAAAAGATTATGTAAAGCGTGTCCGAATTCGTGGAACAAGGTATTCGCTTCGTCTGCACTGAGCAAAGCGGGTTGTCCGGCTGCCGGTTTGGTAAAGTTGCATACCACGGTTACTACAGGAGCCACTTTCTTGCCGTCCTTGTAGGTCTGTGAACGATAGCTTCCGCACCATGCGCCACCTTTCTTGCTGGCACGCGGAAAGAAGTCCATATAGAGTACACCTAGATGAGAACCGTCTTTGTCCTTACATTCGAATGCCTGTGCATCGGGATGAGGGAGGGGAAGATTGTCCAGCTGGGTGAAAGTGATACCGTACAGTTTGTTGGCAACATAGAACACACCGTCACGTACGTTTTCCAGTTTCAGATAAGGACGTACCTGATTTTCATCCAAGTCGAATTTGGCTTTCTTGGCTCGGTCTGCATAATAACGCCAGTCCCAACCTTCAGCTGTGAAGGTTTTTCCGTCTTTCTTTATTTCGGCATTGATATCTGCCAGTTCTTCTTTGGCTTTGGACAGAGTAGGTGTCCAAATCTGATCTAATAATTTATATACGGCATCCGGTGTTTTTGCCATACGTTCTTCCAGTGCAAAGGAAGCATAGTTTTCATATCCCATCAGCTTGGCTTTTTCCAGACGGGCCTTGAGCAGTTTGCGCACCACTTCCTTGTTGTCGTATTCATTTCCGTTATTTCCTCTGTTAATGTATCCTTTGAATATCTTTTCGCGCAGGTCTCGGTTATCGGCATATTGCAGAAAAGGCATGACGCTGGGATTATGCAGGGTGAAAATCCATTTGCCTTCCATGCCTGCTTCTTTAGCTGTTTCGGCAGCACTGGCAATCAGGTTTTGGGGTAATCCGGCTAAGTCTTCTTCTTTGTCCACGATCAATTGGAAAGCATTGGTTTCCTTCTGCATATTTTGGCCGAAGGTGAGCTGCAACATGGAAATCTCACTATTTAATTCACGCAGTTTTTTTTGACTTTCGGCATCCAGGTTGGCACCTCCACGTACAAAATCTTTATAGGTTTCTTCCAACAACTTCTTTTGCTCTTTGTCCAAATCGCCGGGATTTTCATAGACAGCTTTGATGCGTGCAAAAAGTTTTTCATTTAAGGCGATGTCATCGCTGTGTTTTGATTGTAGTGGAGAGAGTTCACGGCTCAGTGCGTCCATTTCATCATTGGTATTGGCGCTTTTCAGTCCGTAGAATACGGTGCTGACTTTACGAAGTAACGCTCCGCTTTGATCCAGTGCTGCAATGGTATTCTGGAAAGTGGCGGGTTCGGGGTTGTTCACTATAGCGTCAATCTCTTTCTGTTGTTCTTCCATGCCCTGCAAAAAGGCGGGTTTGTAATGTTCCATCTTGATTTGGTCGAAAGGAGGAACCTGGAAGGGAGTTGTGTACTCTGAAAGGAATGGATTTCCGGTAGGGGCTGCCTGTTTCCCTTGCGAACCGCAACCGCTTAATATGGCAACCGCACAGGCTGCCAAAAGAATGTGTTTCATAATAATTTGTTTTATATAGGTGATAATGCAAAGATAGTAAAATAAGGCAAATTCCAATAAGTTTGAAGCGTAGAACTATTTGTTTGTTTTCATAGTCTGTCTAATTATCATACATCATTGTCTAATAATTAGACAGACTGTTTCTTTTTGTTATTTTGCAATGTGTTGTTAATCAGTTATTTGTTTGTGTGGCACGGTTTTGGCATTTCTATTATAGAGAACGAATTATAGAAACTTTAGTTTCTTATACACTTTATGGGAAGTAACGTTGTGAAACGGGACTTCTCTCTTTTAAAATAATAATAATTAAAAACACGAAATATGAAACAGATTTATTATGTCATTCAGGCTTTGATACATGGACGTGGAGCTAATATTATAAAAGTCGTTTCGTTAGGCTTGGGCCTGACTATGAGTATTCTACTTTTCTCAAGAGTTGTGTATGAGCAGAGTTTTGATACTTGTTTTAAGGATCATGATAAATTATACCAATTGTGGAATATATGGACAGTAAATGGAGAGCCTTTTCCTCCGAGTGAGTTCATTATCGGTGCAGCTGCTGGAGGCATACTGGATGCAATGCCGGAAATTGTGGAATCGGCGGCAAGTACAGGCTCGTGGCCGGTTTCGGCACCTATTTATAACGGGAGTGTCCGCTTTGATGATTTTAAGGTCACTGCCGATTCATTGTTTTTTCAGACAATGGGTATTGAGGTCTTGAGTGGTGATCCGGTACGTGAATTGCAGCAAAAAGATGTAATTTTCCTGAGTAAAGATTTGGCGGATAAAATGTTTGGCGGTGAGAACCCGATTGGTAAAATAATTAGTTTCAATAAGGAAATTGAGTTGACAGTCAAAGGAACGTATGCTGCTTTACCTGAGAATTGTACTATGCGACCGAAGGCTGTCATTTCCTTGCCTTCTATCTGGAGCCGCCGGATAGGAAATTATTCATGGAACGGTGGGGACAGCTGGAAAGAATATATCCGGTTGAAGCAGGATATTGATTTGGATGAATTGAACAAGCGTATTGATATGGTAGTACAGCAACATATTCCCAGAAGTGATAAGTTGGGAATCACTGTCATGGCAAAACCTGTTCGGGATACGTACCGTGGATATGATGAAGTGAAAAGAATGCGTAATATTATGCTTATTTTAGGTATATCTATTTTGTTTATCACGACATTGAATTATGTGTTGATTTCTATTTCTTCATTGAGCCGGCGTGCCAAAAGTATTGGTGTTCATAAATGCAGCGGAGCGGGAACGGGTACTGTTTTTGGTATGTTTATGTGGGAAACCGGTATTATTATTTTGCTTTCATTGTTTTTGATGGTTTTTTTAATGTTTAATTTCCGGGAATTTGTGGAAGATACCACGGCTGCTAAATTGGAGTCTCTTTTTGCGGTGGAACGTATTTGGGTGCCTTTTGGAGTGACTGCTGTCTTATTCCTCATTGGTGGTGTGCTGCCGGGACGAATTTTTTCAAAGATACCGGTCACACAGGTTTTCCGGCGTTATACAGAGGGTAAGAAAGGATGGAAACGTCCGTTATTGTTTATCCAATTTGCAGGAGTGGCTTTTATATGTGGATTGATGTGGGTAGTGATGCTCCAGTATCATTATGTTATTAATAAAGATCCGGGTTATAATCCTGAGCGGGTAGTGATTGGCGTTAATAATGCACCGGATGCTAAAGCCCGGCTTGCTGCCCGTCACTTTTATGAGGGGCTTCCATACGTGGAAGCATTGACTTCGGCAACTAGCTATCCGTCTAATGGATATAGCGGGCAGATGATACCGGATGAGAAAGGAACGAGTCTTTTTTCCAGCCGTTATGATTTTACTCAGGAGAATTATGTAGCTTTTATGGGAATGGTCATACAGCAAGGGCGTGTGCCTCGTGAATCCGGTGAGGTGGCAGTGAATGAGGAATTTGTACGGAGAATGCATTGGGGAAAAGATGTTTTAGGTAAGAGTATACAGACAGAAGAAGGCCGTGTCAAAATAGTAGGTGTGATTAAAGATTTTAATATTGGCGGATTCTACTCAGAGCTGAAACCGTTTGTCTTGCATCATCATCCCAAAGATTTGGCTGATCTTGTTTATCTCCGTCTGAAGGAACCCTTTGGTGAGAATCTTCAGAAACTGAAGCGTGATGCTGCCGAAGCTTTTCCTAATCAAACAGTCGGCTTTGAAAGCTTGGAACAAAAAATGGCGGATAGTTATAATTCCGTTCGTGTATTTCGTAATGCGACTTTATTGGCGGCAATTGCCATTTTGTTTATTACTTTGATGGGACTGATAGGCTATATTAATGATGAATTACAGCGACGTTCGAAAGAAATTGCTATTCGTAAAGTGAATGGAGCTGAGTCATTTGTGATATTGGAAATGTTGGTGCAAGATGTTCTTTGGATTTCTTTCCCGGCTGTAGTCGCAGGTACACTAGGGGCATGGTATGTAGGTGGTTTATGGATGGAACAGTTTGCTGTGACTGTAGGTTCGCTTGTTCCTTATTATGTATGTGTAGCTATCGTGGTCTTGATATTGATTGTCAGTTGTGTCATTTTCAAAACATGGCGCATTGCCAATGAGAATCCAGTAAAGAGTATTAAATCAGAATAAAGATCAATAGAACAAACAATTAAAATTTATTATTATGATACAGATTGAAAATTTAAGTAAGGTATTTCGTACTTCAGAAGTAGAAACAATTGCGTTGAATCATGTAAACATAGAGGTGAAAGAAGGAGAGTTTGTAGCTATTATGGGACCATCAGGTTGTGGAAAATCCACCTTATTGAATATCCTTGGTCTGCTGGACAATCCTACTGAAGGCAGTTACAAGTTGCTGGGCAATGAAGTAGCCAATCTGAAAGAAAAAGAACGCACCCGCCTGCGTAAAGGTGTAATAGGTTTTGTATTTCAAAGCTTTAATCTGATAGACGAACTGAATGTTTTTGAAAATGTGGAATTGCCGTTGACTTATCTTGGAATCAAGGCCAGTGAACGTAAGGAGCGTGTTCTGGAAATTTTAAAGCGAATGAACTTGAGTCATCGTGCCAAGCATTTCCCGCAACAGCTTTCTGGCGGTCAACAACAGCGTGTGGCTATTGCCCGTGCTGTGGTTACTAACCCTAAATTGATCCTCGCCGATGAGCCTACCGGTAATTTGGACTCAAAGAACGGTGCTGAAGTAATGAATCTATTGACCGAACTTAACAAGGAGGGGACTAGTATTGTCATGGTAACTCACTCTCAGCATGATGCCGGATTTGCTCATCGTGTCATTCATTTGTTTGACGGTAGTGTAGTGGCGAACATTAAAGAATAATAATGAAAGGGTGGTTGTAATGAAACAAATCTATTATGCAATACAATCGACATTACACGGCCGTGGAAGCAATGTGACAAAAGTCATATCGCTTTCATTAGGCTTGACTATTGGTGTTCTGCTTTTTTCACAAATAGCATTTGAACTCAATTATGAAAAATGTTACCCTGATGCCGACCGATTGGTGTTGGTACGTGGAGGAGGAGAGAATGTAAAGACTGGAGAGAAAGGAGAAGGATATGATGATAGCTTGTTTGCTCCGATGGCAGAAGCATTCCGCAGTGATTTGTCACAATGGATTGAAAATGCTACAGTCATTTTCAATTTTGAGACATTAAATGTATTCAAGGATGGTCATAAGCTGAAAGACGTAAACTACGCTTATGTAGATACTTGCTATTTCCGTACTTTCGGCATCAAAGTATTGAAAGGGAATCCTGAGGAATTGCAAAGGGCAGGGAGCATATTCGTTTCTGAAACTTTTGTTCGTGATGTCTTTGGTGGACAGGACCCTGTGGGACAAAAATTATCTTTGGATAAACAGCATGAACTGACAGTCCGTGGTGTTTATCAGGATACTCCGGAAAATACGGCCTATCATTTTGATTTTGTAGCTCCCATTTATGCCGGAGGTGGTTATATAGGGGGTGGAACATGGGGGCGTAATGACATTTATTATACTATTCTCCGTTTGCGCGATGGGGTGGACAGGGAAGAAATCAATCGTCAGATATACAAGGCTATGCAAAAATATTATCCTGATTCTGCTGATGATGAATGGAGAAATTTTTATGATGCACAGCCATTGCCCGAAATTCATCTGGATGACTCAAATACCCGCACTCGCCTTTACATTTATGGTTTTTTGGGCTTTGCCATATTTTTTGTGGCAATCATGAACTATGTATTAGTAGCTATTGCTACCATGAGCCGCAGGGCAAAAAGTATAGGTGTGCATAAGTGTAGTGGTGCCAGTGCAATCAATATTTTCAGTATGTTCCTTTTTGAGACGGGGATTGTGGTATTGATGTCCGTTATAGTGGCCCTCTTTATTATTTTCAATACCAAAGATCTGATAGAAGATTTACTTTCGGTGCAGTTATCCTCACTCTTTACATTGGAAACTTTATGGGTTCCGATGCTCATTGTTTTTGTACTGTTCATAGTAGCCGGAGTGCTGCCGGGAAGATTGTTTTCACGCATTCCTGTCACTCAAGTTTTTCGTCGTTACACAGATGGGAAAAAGGGGTGGAAGCGTTCTCTTTTATTTGTACAATTTATGGGGGTATCTTTTGTGATGGGGATTTTGTTAGTATCTTTGATGCAGTATCATCATCTGATTAATAGTGATATGGGTATCCGTACTCCAGGATTGGTGGAGGCGGAAACATGGATGTCACCCGAAGAAGCAGAGAATATGGTTAACGATCTTCGTCGTCAACCCATGGTGGAAAATGCCACCCGTTCTATGCATGGTGTTCTGGGAGAATATTGGACTCGTGGGCTGATTGATAATAGTGGCAAGCGAATAGAAACCTTGATGTATAATCCTTGTGATAAGAATTATGCTGAAACCATGGGGATTACTATTATTGAAGGGAAAGATATGCAGAATGAGGGAGATGTATTGGTCAACGAAGAAGTAGTGCGGCTGATGAAATGGACAGATGGGGCAGTAGGCAAACGGTTGAATGATTTTGATAAAGCCGGAACCATTGTTGGTGTATTCCGTAATGTGCGCAATACGTCTTTTCTTTATAAGCAGTTTCCCGTGGCTTTGGTTTATAGTCATAATACCAGTCACACTTTTGATGTACGTTTAAAACAGCCATACGATGAGAGTTTGAAAAAGCTGAACGAATACATGGAGCAGGTGCATTCCACTAAGGCATTGGAATTTATTCCGATAGATACCATGCTGAAGGAAATCTATCGCAATGTATATCGTTTTCGTAATTCTGTATGGATTACTTCTACTTTTATTTTGCTTATTGTTGTTATGGGGTTGATAGGTTACGTGAATGATGAAACACAACGTCGCAGTAAGGAAATAGCTATCCGTAAGGTGAATGGTGCTGAAGCTTCGACTATTCTTCGGTTGCTGTCCCGTGATATATTATATGTTGCTGTCCCATCGGTCTTGATAGGAATTGTAGTATCGTACTTTACAGGAAAGGCTTGGTTGGATCAATTTGCCGAAACGATAGATATGAATGCGTTGTATTTTGTCGGAACAGCATTGGTGATTATCGCTCTGATAGTGGTGTGTGTCGTTGTTAGAGCTTGGCGTATTGCTAATGAGAATCCGGTAAAGAGTATTAAAGTTGAGTAACTAAATAGATAGCGATGAAGCAATTATATTATGCAATACAAACGATATTACACGGTCGTGGAAGTAATGTGACGAAAGTCATATCGCTTTCATTGGGGCTGACTGTTGGCATCCTGTTGTTCTCGCAGATTGCATTTGAGTTAAGTTATGAAAAATGTTATCCTGAAGCTGGAAATCTAGGAATAGTCCGCGCATATTACCATAATTTGGAAACAGGTGAGTCGATGGGGGACGATGGGGATATCTATGATTATTCCGTTTTTGCTCCGATAGCGGCGGCTTTGGCTGAGAATATGCCAATAGAAGTGGAAAAAGCTACTTGTATAAATTCTTACACAGCCAACGGTAATTATTATTATGAAAATCAATTGTTGTCGGATGACGAACAGTGTCTTATGGTGGATACTTGTTTTTTCCAAACCTTTGGCATTCCGGTTTTAAAGGGAAATCCTAACGATTTGATTAACTCCAATACTTTGTTTGTGTCCGAGAGTTTTGCACGCCGTTTTTTTGGTGATGCAGATCCTATAGGTAAAGTGTTAATATTGGAGCGGAAAACTGAAATGATTGTCCGTGGTGTTTATCGTGATATTCCGGAGAATACCATGTTTAAGGCAGACTTTGTAGTAAGTGTACATAAAGAAGGAGGTTATAAGGATGGAGCCGGATGGGGAGGAAATGATATTTTTTATGCAGTGTTCCGGACCGGAGAAGCTTCGGATATAGAGGTGGTAAACGATAACATCCAGCGGATGGTGGAGAAATACATGCCGACTGAACATAACGGTTGGAAACTGGAACTCAGTGTCATTCCATTGGCAACAAAGCATCAGACTTCTTCAGAAACAACAAAGCGTCTAGTTATCTATGGCTTTTTGGGTTTCTCTATCTTCTTTGTCGCTATTATGAACTATATGCTTATTGTAATTGCTACTTTGGGACGTCGTGCCAAGAGTGTCGGTGTCCATAAGTGCAATGGTGCCAATAATGGGAATATCTTCAGTATGTTTATGATGGAAACGGGCATTATTGTTCTGGTATCCATTCTGGTCTGTGCATTTATCATTTTCAATGCGCGGGATTTGATAGAAGATTTGCTGTCGGTGCGACTTGCATCACTCTTTACATGGGGAACTTTGTGGGTACCGCTGCTGGTTGTTGTACTTTTATTTTTGTTGGCAGGTGTATTGCCCGGACGTATTTTTTCACATATTCCTGTCACACAGGTATTCCGTCGTTATACTGATGGTAAAAAAGGATGGAAACGGTCACTGTTGTTTATACAGTTTACCGGTGTGTCTTTTGTCTTGGGATTATTACTGGTTACGTTAATGCAGTATAGTCATTTGATGAACAGGGATATGGGGATCAATACTGCCGGACTGGTAGAAGCCGAAAGTTGGCTGGACATTGAAATTGTTCCTCATATGCGCGATGAGATCCGGCGTCAGCCTATGGTAGAGAGCGTGGCTACAGCCAGCCATAGTGTATTGGGCCAATATTGGACAAAAGGATTGATGGGCAGTGACGGCAAGCGTATAGGTGTTCTTAATATGAACTATGTGGATTTTAATTATCCGGATGTGGTAGGCATTACGATTATAGAAGGAAAGCCGATGACCCATGCCAAAGATCTGCTGGTGAATGAAGAGATAGTCCGGCTTAAGAAATGGACGGATGGAGCCGTAGGAAAACCTTTTGATGAGATTAAGGAAGGAACTATAGTAGGTGTGTTCCGTGATGTGCGCAATCAAAGTTTCTATCAGGCGCAGCAACCCATTGTGCTGATAGGTGGTAATGCGTTTAATCATACCTTCAATGTACGGTTGAAAGAACCCTACGATGAAAATTTGAAGCGCCTGAATGAATTCATGGACAAAACTTTTCCACAAGTGGCTTTAACATTCCATACAGTGGATGATATGCTGTCCGAAATCTATAAAGATGTATATCGTTTCCGCAATTCTGTCCTTATCACTTCCGGTTTTATCCTGCTTATAGTGATTATGGGGCTGATAGGTTATGTAAACGATGAAACGCAACGTCGCAGTAAGGAGATAGCTATTCGTAAAGTGAATGGTGCGGAAGCATCAAACATTCTCCGTCTGCTGGTATGTGATATTCTATATGTTTCTATTCCTTCTATTTTACTCGGAATTGTTATAGCTTATTTTATTGGGAAAGCATGGTTGGAACAGTTTGCGGAACAGGTTGATCTTAATCCGTTACTCTTTTTGGCTACGGCTTTAGTTGTAGCGATTATTATTGTGGCTTGTGTGGTGCTTAAGGCATGGCATATCGCTAATGAGAATCCGGTAAATAGCATTAAGAGTGAGTAGTGTATTGGGAAAAAGGAGAGCGGGATGATATGTGTTGGGTATCATCCCGCTTTTTTCTTTTTACCTGATTCCTGTGAAATTTACATTGACACCATCCAATGTGCCTTTTAAGAAGTTTCCGGCCAACCATACATTTTCAAAATATGAAATGTCACTGGGACCGTAAACCATACGGATGCATGTCTGTGCGCTGTTATCCCATCTCCATTCAAAATTGTACCTGTCTTCGGTTACATAGCCGTTCCGATGTTCTATTCGTATGATGTCTGTGCCTGTTCTATTTTCGTAAAAGTCTAGTCGTTGTGTGTAGTATTCACCGTCTTGTTCCCAAGTTTCCTGCCAGGTCCGGCTGCATAGTTCCCGAGTGGTTCTGTAATATATTTCGCTGTAATCATCATCATCGTACCAACTTTCTATGGATACTTCACAGGAGGTTAGGTTAACCATTATTATCAGTACAACTACCATTCCGAAGTATTTCAGTATTTTTGTTCTCATATCCGTTAATTTTAAAATTTGTTTTTCTTATGTCACAAAGATAAGTGGAGGGAATGATACAATAAACGGAATATTCCTATTTGTAAAGGAGAGTTTCCCTATTTGTAATAGGAAAATTCCTATGGTGAGGAGAGGGGAATAAGGTCTGTCTTATTTCTTTTACTATTAAACTGTAAGTTACAAAAAGAGGCTGTCCATTGGTGAAACAGCCCCGATAATTTCTGAAAAATGATAATAGGATATTTCTATATATTTTTAATTATCCTTGTTTGGGTATTATCTGCGTTTTTTTGAAGAAAGAAGTGGTGCTTCCTGTACTTGCTTCATTACTCTCAAGAGATTACCTCCCCAAATCTTCCTTAAGTCTTCTTCTGTATATCCTTTTTCAATCATTTTTATGGTCAGATTAATCAAGTCATTATCTCCATTGCATCCTTGCAAACCACCACCGCCGTCAAAGTCCGTACCTATTCCCACATGGTCTATGCCGGCTACCTTAATCATGTGGTCCAAATGTTCGGCAGCATCACAAACGGATGCGGCTTTTGGGTTTTTATTGATATAGGCATCAAGGAGACATAACTGTGCCACTCCGCCATTTTTCGCTAAGGCACGGAGTTGTTCGTCTGTCAGATTACGATCATGGTCGCATAACGCCTTTGACGAGGAATGAGAGGCGATGATAGGTTGTGTACTATATTTTATCACATCCCAGAAAGTACCTTCACTGGCATGCGATACATCTATCATAATTCCTAGGCGGTTCATTTCCTTCACCACCTCACGTCCGAACCGGGTCAGTCCTTCGGTCGCATCTTCCGTGTGAGTGGATGAATGGCAGATATCATTGTCATAAGAATGGCAGAGAGTAATATAATTGACTCCCATCTGTTTGTATTTTGCTATATTCTTTAGGTCTTTGCCTATGGCGTAACCATTCTCGATACCTATAAAAAAAGCTTTTTTACCTTCACGCTTCAGGCGTATCAAGTCTTCTTCCGTAAGGGCGATGCCACAAAAATCTTTGTATTGCTCTACTTCGTCATAAATGGATTGAATTAATCGAGTGGTGCTTTCTACGGCTTTTTGTGAAGATGCGTCATCCCGTTTCCCCTGCCATATAAATGCGGCTAGGAACTGTGCGTCCAATTTGCCTTCCTCCATTTTGGGGATGCTGACCATGTTGTCTTTTCTCAGGCCTACACTGTAACCGTTTTTAAACCAAAGAGGAGTGTCTGTATGAGTGTCAATGGATAGAATGCGGCTGTGAATTTTTTTAGCTAGGTTGAATGTATCAGCCTTGTTCACCAGGAATTTAAATAATTTATGCATGGTGGTATCTCCGGCAGCTGTAAATATTTCCGGATGAAATTGCACACCTATCATTTGTCGTATGGGATAAGCTTCTATAGCTTCCGCTATACTGTCGGGTGCCCAAGCCGTGATTTTGAATCCCGGTGCCAATTTCCGGATAGCCTGATGATGGAATGTATTGACTTGCAGCACTTCTTGTCCTGTAATTTCTGCCAACTTGCTTTCCTTTATGATGGATATCGGATGGGTGGGGGTAGTGCCGGATTCTTTTTGGCGATGGTTGACACTTGAAGGATGTTGCGTGGGCAGATCTTGATATAAAGTTCCACCGAAAGCTACATTCATTAATTGTAGCCCCCTGCAAATTCCTAATATGGGAATATTCCGATCTGCGGCCATTTTCAGCACCATCAAGTCGAAGGTATCCCGGGCGGGGCTTACTTCTTCCAGTTTTTCATAAGGAAGGTCGCCATAATACATTGGTTGGATGTCTTCTCCACCTGTAAAGACAATTCCGTCCAGCCGGGATACAATTTGACGCAGTATTTCTACATTATCCGTTACAGGTATCATGTAAGGAATTCCTCCAGAGAGAATGACTGACTGTACATATGCCGTGTTTACGGCTGTCCGTTTCGGACTTATATCTGTGGAAATTCCAATGAGGGGAAACCTTTTTATTCCGGGAATCAATTCGGAATCCACTTTTTGATTCAACCGGACGAGTGCTTCGGACAAAGGATCCTTTTGACTTTTTTGTGCTTGTACATGGCAACATCCCAAAGCTAACAGTAATACTAAGAGGCATTTGTTTTTCATATGAATATAGATTTTGTCTTGCAGGCAAATGTATAAACTATGTTTTTATTGAAAAAATAAAATGCCATAAAAATAGAGTAGGAGGTACTTATTCCAAGCACCTCCCACCTTTATATTCAGAAAATATTCAATTTACTTCATATCTTCCACAGCAGCCTGAGCAGCAGCTAATGAAGGGTGAATATCAGTGATTTACGAGCTTTGTGTAAAATAAAGCACCTTCTTTTCAGACACATTCTGCATATTATTGCACGGCGGCTATATGTAACCGATGTGCTCTTTCAGATTTTTCTGTATCTTACTTCATATGATTTTTATTTTTTAATTGAACATTGATTGCACCGATGTGGCACATATTGAGTAATTGTTTTTTATTATGACATTCTACACATGACCCTATTTTGGATTTTGTAGAAATGAGCATTTCTTGTCTGTTTACCATGCACGTTCTGCATGTTCTGTGTGCAAAATTAACGAATTTTTCTGAGAAGACGCACGGCTTTCAAGTATTATTCTTCATTCAATAGCAAAAAATATCGTATTAGATTTCTCAGTGTCCATACAAAACGTTTTCACCTCACAAAAGCCATTTCAGTAAAAAGAAAAAAGAAATAGGCTATTCATTGGTTTAGGTTTAAGTTTAATTTGTCTTATATATATATAAGGTAGTAAACTTGAACTGCTCCGAAACGAGTTTGATTTTATATGATTGAAGAGGCATGTCTGCGACATGTAAGTCTTGTATATGATTGTTTAACATTCCATTCCACGCGCTGGAAATAGAACGATTAAACCTGTTGTTTCGTCAACAGTAGCCTATGGGAACGTGCGATAGTAAGCAATGAGGTCGTGCGATAGCAGAACCAACAATGAAGCCCTTCCGAAAGGAGAAGTCAGAACCGCGAGGGAACGACAACTGCCGTTAGTATCGAGTGGCAGGGGAGCTAGGCTGAATGGTATGAATAACGTAATGTGAACCGTTGATAAACGTCGTAACTTCGAATGAGCTGTTAATGATACTGGGCTCTAACCCAAAAGGGACGCAGTCGGATAACCTTCTTCATGCTAAGGTTACACGAACATGATGACTGCCGGCGGATAGACGGATTCTAACCCATTCGTTTGTCATATACAAGAAACATGGTAAACCCGTATTTCTCCTGTATAACAGCAGGTAAGCAAACCGTAAGGAAAGCCGAATGAAATGCGGGCAGAGGAATGTGGAAAAAGCGAATGCCATTCTGTAATGGAGCGGATAGAGGTTGAAACATCACCTCACACGAAAGTGGGCTGACTTCCGCAAGGTGACTTTTTACAAGAAACTTTTAGAACTTATTTAAAGGAGAAAAGCAAATGAACGAAAGTAAGACATCGTGTGCATCTACTGACCAAAAGTGGAGCACTTGGGAAAGCATAGACTGGAACAAGTGCGAAATAGCGGTTAATAAGCTACAAGCACGTATTGTAAAAGCTCAGAAAGCAGGCAAACACGGCAGGGTGAAAGCTTTGCAGTGGATGCTGACGCATTCGTTTTACGCTAAAGCTTTAGCGGTAAAACGTGTTACATCGAACAGAGGCAGTAAAACTGCGGGTGTTGATAAAGCTGTGTGGGGGCAACTTCCAACAGTAAATTCAAGGCCATCAGCGAGCTAAGAAGAAGAGGCTATACCCCTCAACCTCTAAGAAGGATACATATTAAAAAGAGTAACGGGAAGTTGCGTCCATTAGGGATTCCGACGATGAAAGACAGGGCAATGCAGGCATTGTATCTGCTCGCATTGGAACCTGTGTCAGAAACAACTGCTGACAGCAACTCCTACGGATTCCGTAAAGAGAGAAGTGCTGGCGATGCAAGAGAACAATGTTTTTGCGTCCTTGCCAAGACAGCTTCTCCCGAATGGATTTTAGAAGGAGACATCAAAGGTTGTTTTGACCATATCAGTCATGACTGGCTGTTGGAAAATATTCCAATGGATAAAGTCATGCTGAAAAAATGGCTCAAATGCGGTTTCGTTTTCAACAAGGAATTATTCCCTACGGAAGAAGGAACTCCACAGGGTGGAATTATCTCGCCAACTCTTGCCAATATGACATTGGACGGTCTGCAAGCAATGCTCGCAGAAAAGTATTATAGGAAATCCGTTAAGGGACAAGTATATTATCCAAAGGTTCACATGGTTCGATACGCGGATGATTTTATCATTACGGGAAGGACTAGGGAAGCATTGGAGGAAATAAAGCCGTTAGTGGAGAACTTCCTTGAAAGTCGGGGACTTACTCTATCAGAAGAAAAGACAAAGATAACCCATATTGAAGAGGGCTTTGATTTTCTCGGGTACAATATCCGTAAATACAATGGAATACTTCTAATAAAGCCGTCCAAAAAGAGTCTGAAGGGATTCATGGAGAAAATCAGAGGAATCATTGATTCCAATAAAGGTAGTAAACAGGAATCTCTTATAAGACTTTTGAATCCGGTAATAGTCGGTTGGGTGAATTACTACAAGAATTGCGTGGCTTCGGACACATTCAGAAAAGCTGATTACTTGATATTTGAAAAGCTATGGCAATGGGCCAAGAGACGACATCCCAAGAAAGGTAAATATTGGATTGCCAGCAGATACTTTACACGAATAAAGAATCGTAACTGGTGCTTTGTGGCGAACTTCAAAAGGGGTAAAGCGGATGATAAGATTGCCCTCAAAAGACTGTACGACACGAAAATCACCCGATACGTAAAAGTGAAAGGTGAAGCCAATCCTCTCGACCCTGAATGGAAAGAATATTTTGAAAAGCGCAAGACTTACAAGATGCTCAAGTCGCTTAATGGTAGAAAATCATTGCTGTATATGTGGGAAAAACAAAATCATTTATGCCCCATATGCGGAGAACCCATAGACAAAGAACACTCGTGGGGAACTAATGAAAGAATTGTCAATGGAAAGAAAGTTAATTTCTTGGTACATGACAGTTGCAGAAGAAAAGTCATTCAACTTAAATAGATGTAACAATGAGCTGGTTTCTATTAGATAGAAATTTAAAGTTGCTTGAGCCGTATGATTGGAAACTTTCACGTACGGTTCTTAGGGGGGAAAGGGGCAGTAATGCCCCCGACCTACCCGGCATATATACATGGGTAAACTAAACCTTAAACTTGGTTGTTTAGTTTACCCATGCTTCAGCTGTTCGACTTTTCTTTTTACCGAGAAGTCATTACATAAAGATTTGCCAGTCGTTATACTTCGATATTTTTACAAGGATCGAAAGACTCATGTTCTCCATGAAAGACATAACCCAACTGATTTGATATGCACATGGTATTGCCTATCCTCACATCCGCATTATAGTGAGAATGACCATATATCCAGAAGTCAATACCGCTATCCTTGATATAATCTTCCAATTCTACGGTAAAGGCTCCGTTAGCCAGACTGTCGGCAAACTTGGGACATTGCATTTGGAAAGACGGTACATGATGAGTGACAACTATCTTTTTCCTGGCGTTGCTGGATGAAACGGCTTCTTTCAAAAACGCAAGGCACCTTGCGTGCTCACGGTTGAAGTCTGCAAACGTGAGAAGCTCTTCATTGAAGAAGATGCGTCGGAAGTCGCTTATGACTTGTTCCGTATAGTATGCCTCCTTCAAGGGAATCTTAGACCACAAAGTTGTTACGATGAAGTCGATGTCTTCTACGTGTACAACAGCATTATAATAACTGTGAACGTTGGGACGTATTTCAAGACAAAAACCATCGTTAAGATTGGCAATGTCATAGTATTTATAGAACTCATGGTTGCCCATGCAAACTATCACCTGCTGATAGTTCTCCGAAGCCCAATCCCAAAATGGATGCTTAGAATAGTTCTCGTCCCCCAGGTAGCCGATGTCTCCTGCAAGAACGAGAATATCCCCTGTTACTTGCAAGGGATTCTCCTTCAGGTATCTCCAGTTGTCGGCAAACTCTAGATGGAGGTCTGACGCATATTGTATTTTCATAACTGTTCTGTTATAAATAATTCATCTAATTGTTCCAATAAAGCCTCGATGAATGATGAATTCTGATCAAGAGCCTTTGCAAGAGGCTCTGAAAGCGTGTTCCAATCATTTCTTATTGAGGTTACAAAATCTCTTATGCAAGCAACAATCGATTCGGGAGCGATAATCTCGTTGTCTTCCATGATGACCACATTCTTCAACACATCAGACCGATGCTTCTTGATGTCTTTACTATTGACATGCTTTCCGTTAGCTTTGTCTTGCAAAAGATTGAGGTAAGCACGTGCTTTTAGAGCTATGAGCGCAGCAGAGTCTGCATGACGAAGCCCATTGGTCAGCTTGCTATGCTGGATGGTGAAGTGATAGAAATCATCATCCATGATGATTGCACTTAGACTTGATGTTTCCTCGTCAACGGGGAGAGGCTCAACAATCAGTCCTTTCGGCTCGCCAAGAATGTCAGGATGCCGTGAGAGCAGTTCTATCATTTCGGGATAGTCTGGTTTTCCGTTGACAAAACGATACAGTTCGTACTTTGGAGTTTCGCCTTCTTCCTGCTTGCGTTTCTCTGGACGACAACCACCTTCTCGTATAAATTGCCAGAAATGCTCTGCAAAGTCGGCTGTCATCTTCTCTACAACAACTATCATGTCAATGTCGTGGGTGGCACGCGGACGTACTGTCGTTCCAGTCATGGTGATGTCGCAAGCAGTTCCACCAATGATGACATAGTTATCTGAATAGGCTTCAAAAGCCTCACGAAATTTCTCTAATCCTTCCATTCTATTTCATTAATTAAACGTTCAACTTCGCCTTCCACTCGTGGGTCTTCGTCCTCACGCAGAGAAATGGCCAAAGATAATCTGTCAACCCATTCGGCTTTTGTACCAATAGTGGTGACAGGTGGGTATTTCCATGCTTCAATGATGATGTTGCCATCAAATTCGTTTGGGCGCACTAAGGTTCCCGATGATTTGAATTCCCGTAGTTGTTTGACAGGTACCATGATCATTCTTTCCGGATCGGGATTCAGCCACGTGTAATGTGCAAGGGCATTGATGCCACATACTGGGAAATTATCGTCTGAAAGCAAATCGTCACAATAAATGCGTTCTTCAACAGGGTTAACGAGGAACGACTGGGCTTGCTTCCACAATTCCATTCCTTTCTTGTCAAAGTGGATGACCTTCCGCTTAGAGCCTCCAGATACTTTTTGGCAAAGCCCCAAGTCTTCGAGGCAAGTAATACCAAGTGTAATGCTTGCGTAGGAGTACGGAATTTTGTTCTCAATATCACGTGCAGCCAATCCTTCGATACTCTCTATCTGAAGATGATAGAGCAGCAGGTATTGTGCGACAGGCGTTAAAACCTTAGCTTGTTTGGTTTTACGAATGCGCTCATTAGCCAGAAGCATAGGCAAATGGACGTATTTGTCAGATACAACGAAATACACGTCTTTGTCGATCAGTCTCTGCCGTTCATAGGCAGGACAAGTTGGCAACAAGAATACGGTAGGAAGCTGGAATAACGAAGTAAGGTTGTTTGCTGTAACAGACAAGCCACGTGGGGTAGCTACTTTATCTTTAGGTTCTGCGAATAGCAATGGCATACCATGAAACTCTCCATCGTAGAACTTGTACGACAACATTTCTCCGATGGTAACACCTTTCATCTGCGCCTTGCTTCGTTCTTGCAGTTGTATAGGTCTTCCTAATATGGCGATCTCTTTCATTTTAACCATTCTGCATTATTTTAATACATCATTAAAATGATGCAAAAGTATTAAAATAATCTGAGATAACCAAAGATTTTCAGACAATTTATATAAGATATGCGTCATCCACCATATAATCATAACGAACTTCTCCCATACACTTACATTCCATCGAAGAGATTTAGTAAACATGCTTCATAATGTCAGTGTGACATTAACCTTATTACCACCATTTCGAAACTTTATAGTATGATTATTGAAATATTATCATACTTCTATTATAATCTGTGTTAAGACTGAATTGGTTTTTCGTGTGTTTTTTCGTCAATCATATAAAAGTCTGTTCCTTTGCAATGCTTTTGGGAGTTCTCCTGCCTTTTGAGAGTATTTCCGAGTATGATAACAAACAAAGGATAACAATTAAATATCAGATTGAAAAATGTCAGGATTCGTAATTTTTGCGCTCGTCCTCACCTTTGTCTATGTGGTCTACTTTGCTGTAATGATCACACTAGACCTCCATGGCAAGAAGGATGAAAAGAAATCAGAAGAAGAGACCTATGATGTAGGGGATATGACCAACGAGGAACAGCCTGTTGCAATAGAAGAACGCAACGACAATCCTGACGAAGGTGATATGACCTTCATCGAACAAATCACAGATGATGGGCTTAGAGTTGTTAACCCAACTGGGAATGTAACTCCCCACTCTTCTTTTATCGAAGAACCACCAATAACGGAACAGCCATCATCAACGACAAGTGAAGAACTCAACGAGAAAAACGATGAATTCCTGGAGCACATTGAACCAGAACATCAATGTAGTTACCTCTCAGAAGAGTTTATGCAGAATCTCAACAATAAGCACAACACCCGAAAAATAGAAAAGAAGAATGCCAGAGATAAACTGTAAAAAGAATCATTTGTTTGCCATATTGTCGATATGTGTCATGCTCTTCCAGCCAATGTTGGCATCAGCCAAATGCGGAGGTGTCGATTACAGCTGGGGAGCAGACGCACTGAGCAATGCTCATGATTTTACGGTAACAATGATGCTCTATGTTGTCTATCTGGTGTATGCCATAGCAGCCATCGTAGGCATCATAGGAGCTTTACAAATCTATATAAAGATGAATACAGGCTTAGGGATGAGTATGTGAAACTGAGACGCGAAAGGCAAAAGATTGAGAGCAGAGACAGTATGGATGAAACATACAGAAGGTTTAGATACGTAAGATACGCAGATGATTTTCTCATAGGGGTTATCGGAAGCAAGGCTGACTGCGTTAAAATCAAGTCGGACATTACCAACTATATGGAAGAAAACCTCAAGTTGGAACTGTCGCAGGAAAAAACATTGATAACAAACGCACAAACGCCCGCGAAATTTCTTGGCTTCGAGGTTTCCGTTCGTAAGTCCGATGCTGTCAAGCGGAACAAGAACAATGTGCCAGCCCGCTATTACAACGGTAAGATAGTCTTAAAGGTCGCCATAGAAACGGTGCGGAACAAACTGGAAGAATACAGTGCCATCAGATACAAGGTAGAAAATGGCCGACAAGTTTGGTTTGCAAAGTTCAGAGGCAATCTTATGAAGAAGAAAATCGAGGACATAGTGGCGGCATATAACTCTGAAATCAGAGGGTTCTATAACTATTACCGCATTGCCAATAACGTGGCTTATGCACTCTCAAAGTTTGGATACATCATGGAGTACAGTATGTACCATACCATTGCAGCAAAGACCAACAGCACTGTAAGCAAAATCATTGACAAATATAAGGTTGGAAATGACATTATAGTGCCATATCATGATGCAAAAGGTAACTTACGGCACAGAAAATTCTATAATGAGGGATTCAAACGTAAACCACCAATGTACTATGCGGAAGTAAACGACTTATCCTATACAATCGCAATTCCACAACCGACGCTGACTGAGCGATTGGAGGCGAGAACATGTGAATTATGTGGAAAAGTCGGGCCTGTAGTCATGCGTCATGTCAGAAAGCTAAACCAGCTTAAAGGAAAGACTGAATGCGACAGGCTGATGCTTGAAAAGCATAGGAAGACATTGGTCGTCTGTGAAAAGTGCTATGCCAAAATACACAACCATGCTAAATAAAGTCATGTTATCAACGGAGAGCCGTATGCGTGGAGACATGCAAGTACGGTTTGGGGGCAGGTACGGGAAAACCTACTGCCGAAAGGCAGTAAGGCGTCCTGTACCGAGCCTACGGCTTGGCCGGGGCGGAGGGATGATAACGTTGGCAAGGGAACTGTACCGCTCCAGCGACATAACATACCTTTTGGAATGTATTGACAGGTCTGCACCAGGCTTAATCCGCCGTTTTGTTCCAAACGTAAAGAAACAAGAACTGCCGCCAGTGTTTTCCGATATAAGCGTTGTTCCGTTACATTCTACAGCTTTGTTGGCGTATTTACGTGAACGGAAGATAGACACGAATGTTACAAGGAATGAATGCGTGGAGGTGCATTATGCCTGTAACGGCAAGCGGTATTACGCCATAGGGTTCCGCAATCGGTTGGGCGGTTACGAGCTCCGCAACCGTTGGCTCAAGGGATGTATTGCCCCGAAAGACATTTCTCACATAAGGCAAGACGGTGACAATAAAAATAAAATCTGCCTTGTTTTCGAGGGCTTCATGGATTATCTGTCTCTCCTGACATTGGGGAAACACGGTCGTTTGCCATGCCTTGATGCAGCGGAAAGTGATTACATCGTCCTTAATTCCGTCACAAACATAGTCAAGGCGTTGCCTTTGTTGCGAGAATATGGCAAGATTTTCTGCCTGCTTGACAACGACACGGCCGGCCGCAACGCGTCAGCCTTGCTTTGTAAGGCGTTGAACGGTAATGCGGAAGACATGTCCTCCTTGTACAATGGTTTTAAGGACTTGAATGATTATTTGAACGCATGACAGAGACAGGAATGCTTTTTCTTTCATTGTATTCCGCATAATGTCGTATTATACAATCTGTCTTGTTTAATTCATTTTCAGATAAGAGCAGTATTTGGCAAGCAAGTTCTCCAATGGCAAGTCGCCTCTGCCTAACCGTTCCGCATCCAATGGCAAAACCCTTTCGCATACCGGTGTCTTGCCTTTGTACAGTGCTTTAAGATAGAAACGGCCATTCTCATCTTCAACACGGACTTCGGAAAATAGCGCCGTGAGGTTGTCAGGGTCGAAAACGATGGAATAGCTTGGGCGTTTGGCTCCTGGTATGTCCTCACGCAAGATGCCTTTTTCTACAAGGTCGTGTATGTCGCGCAGGGCCGTATCCGTGGAACATTTCGCCAGCGACGCCCATGTCTTGGTTGTAATCTTCGCCTCATAGCCGTCAAGGAACAGGTTTAGCATGTCCGTTTGCCTTTGGCTTAACGCCACGGAAGAAGACTTCTGCCAGAAAAGACTTTTGTTCAAGACGGTGCTGACCATGCTTTCCGCCTCGTCAAGAGCCACGGACAACGTATTGGCATACCACAATATCCATTCGGTAATGTTCCCGTCACCGTGTTGCGTCTTTTCCAAAATGTCATAATAATGCTTCTTGTCTTTGTTTATCATTGACGAAATATTGTAGAACCGGAACTCGCTCTTGTCGCCGCGTGCCAGCATCATGTCCGACAATATACGGGCAAGCCGTCCGTTGCCGTCCTCAAATGGGTGGATGCTTACAAACCAGAAATGGGCTATGGCGGACCTGATGACATAGCTTACGTTCTCCTCGCCGTTGAACCATTCAAGGAATTTCTCCATTTCAGCATCCAACCGCTCCGGCGACGGGGCAACATAATGGATTCTCTCCCTCCCGAACATGCCCGAAACGATATGTTCTTCATGAGTGCGGTACCGGCCCACTTCTATATGTGAACCATCGCTGTAACCTGACGGAAAAAACGCCGCCTGCCATGCGCAGATTTTCTCTTTCGTCAGCGGTTGGCCATAATGCCCGACCGCATCGAGCATGACGGACACGACGGAATCAACGTAATGTGAGGGCGCGGTCTGCCTGACGTTCTCAATGCCCAATTTACGGGCTATGGACGAGCGAACATCGTCCATGTTCATACGTATTCCCTCGATTTCAGATGAACATACCACGTCATGCGTCAAGTTCTCGGCCATCGCCTTCAGCTTGCTGTCAAAGCCCAATGAGGAAAGCCTGCCATACAGCAAACCTTGCTTGCGGCCGACTTCTTCGAGTATCGATGTAAGCACGGACGCGTCCCATTTGAATGAAGCCCAATTATCTCTTTCGTGTATGTACATAATTCTTCAATTTTTGATTATGCGGCATTGAACGCCCAAAAACACCGCAGAATATGCGGCAAATATAGTTATTTTTTACCGCATAATCAAGCAAAAGCAAAAAATACCGTAGCATTTGCGGCGTAATATGACTTAAAATGCCTTATTATTGAATAGTAATTTTACTATTGCATGATGCCGAACTCATACATGAATTTGAAGTTAAGCTTTCACTTTTATTACATCATCGATGTTGGTCGTGTATTTCCCAGACTCATGTTCGTGCTTCATGCGCCAGCTGTCGTCCGTACCTTGTACGGCCACTTTTACCGTGTTGTAGCCGTTCTTGCGGTTTATGGCGTCGATTGCAGCGGCAAGACGGGCTTGTTTTGCGCGGTCGACGGTGTCGAAAAGGTCGCCCTGCACTGCGCCGGAGGGGCAGATATCCCAGACTATCACGCCAGCCTTCTTGTAGAAAAACGTGGCGGACGCGTTCCATTGCGAGCGCAACGCGCCGACTGATACCGATACAAGCTCGCGCAGGTCGTTTGTCGGTACGGTGAGGGTTACGGTGCGGTTGATGGTACTGCTTGGCGCATCGGTGCGGAAACGGCTTGTATAGGCGAACACGGTGACGGCGCGGCAACAACTGTCCTGACCCTTCAGCTTGCGCGAGCAGGAAGAGGCGAAATGGGCGACGGCCTCCTCCAACGGGCCTAACCGCGACAAGCCTTGGTCGGGAAAGCTGCGGCTGGTGCAGATGCTCTTCTTCTCCGGCAGTTCCTCGATGTCAATGCAACTCTCGCCTTGCAGTTCGCGCCACGTCCTTACGCCAGTAACGGTAAGCTCGCGGCGCACCCAACCCTCGCTCCTTTGCGTGAAGTCCCATGCCGTGCGCACGCCGTGGTATTCGAGTTTTCCGACCGTCCTGCGACCTATGCCCCACACGTCGGCCACAGGCAGCCCCTTCAACGCCTTAACGCGCCTGTCTTCCGTGTCGATAAGGCACACCCCGCCGTAGCCCTTGTAACGCTTGCCGTACTTTGCGGCGACCTTCGCCAAGGTCTTCGTCGGCGCGATGCCGAGCGTTACGGGTATGCCCGTGCCACGGCCGATTGTGCTTACTATTTGCCGTCCATAGCTCCGCAAGGCTTCGCCCTCACCGAAACCCGATAGGTCGATGAACGCCTCGTCGATGGAGTATTGCGTCAAGGCAGGGGTGAAACCGGCAAGAAGCATCATCACGCGGCGGCTCATGTCGCCGTAAAGGGTGTAGTTGGAACTGAACACGGCCACCTTGTTACGTTCGAGAAACGCCTTCACCTTGTAGAACGGTGCGCCCATCTCAATGCCCAAAGCCTTGGCCTCGTTGCTGCGCGCGATGACGCACCCGTCGTTGTTCGACAGCACTACGACGGGCGACGTGCGCAGGGCGGGGTTGAAAACCCTCTCGCACGAGCAGTAGAAGTTGTTGCAGTCAACAAGGCCGAACATATTTACCTCCTCAGTTGCCGTTTAATGTTATATGTCAGCACGCCCCAGACGATGAAGTGGTTGTCCTCCGTCACCTTGATTGGTGGATAGTCTTCGTTGGCCGGCATGAGCCAAAGGCAGCTGCCGTCAGGCTCCGGCTTAACTTTTTTCAATGTAAACTCGCCGTCGATGAAGGCCACAACGATGTCGCCCTCGCGCGGTTCAATCGACTTGTCTATTACTAATAGGTCGCCGTCATCTATGCCGCAGCCCTTCATCGAGTCGCCCACGGCGCGGGCGTAGAACGTCGTCGCAGGGTGGCGTACAAGCTCGCGGTTGAGGTCGATGCTCTCGCCCATGTAGTCTTGGGCAGGCGAGGGGAATCCGGCACGTATGCCGCCGTCGGCGAACGTCAGTGCAAGCTCCTTCGAGAGGTCGGCCGAATACATTATGAGTTTCATCCCGCGGCCTCCCTTCTTGCCATCTCGTCCCTTACGGTTTCGGCCTCCGAGGGCTGCAACCGGGGAAGTTTAACCCTTGCGCTGTTCTCCGCTTGGTAAGCCTTCACCTCGTCTATGAGCAGCTGCCAGTCGTAAAGGAACTCTTCCGAACAGCCGTGGCGGCGGTAAATCTCCTTCGCGGCTTCAAGTATTTCGGGAGCGCACGAGTCGTCGCCCTGGAACACCACGGCCGGTATTTCATTGTATATACAGGTCCTAAGCAGTCTCAACTGGTCTTTCATCTTCGTTTTTGGTTTATCGTTTGTCTGTATTAAGGACAAATCCTTTTTGTAAAATAAAGCGCAATATAGCCTATGTTTTTCGTCTGATTGCAATTGGTTGACAATCAGTCGATTACGAATGGCTCTGCAAAAGGCCGTCTTTTACCTTCCGGTTTGCCGTGTTTCAGGCGGTAAAAGACGACATATTGCAGCGTCAAATGCCGCCTTTTGCAGAGTGGGCGTTTTGCCCTTGGCTCGTAGGTCGTTGCTGCGCCAATGCAAAAGTAACCATTTTCATCCGTAATACTGCGGTTTTGGCTGTGAAAAGAGCATTGAAAACCATTTACCCGTAGCCGACGACGAGGCCGATGTCTGGGCCGTAACCGAAGAAGTCCAGCGCGTCGCCGACGGCCGATGCCAGGTCGGCAAGGCTGCATCCACGTTCGATGTTGATGTCTTTTACAGGCAGGCCGTAGCCTCCGAGCAGGCAGAATTCCGTGTCTTTCCACCTTTCCTTGCGCAGTGCCGCTGCGCATTCGACCCGCTTTCCGTCAGCGTCGGCGTAAAGGTAAAGCTCCGTCTCTGTGCCGAAGTCCATCCGCATGATGTGCCGTGCAAGCGCCTTTGCGTCCATAAGCATTATTGTCTCTTTCCCGCTCTCCGGTGTTTCGATTGCAAAACAAGGTGCAGTCGTTTCAGTATGTGTCATTTTCCTGTCCTCCCTTTATGTTTTGTTTTGTCGTTGTTTGTAGTGCTTTCAAGCATCCTTGCGCCGTATTCACGCCTTCCCAATAAATGCGGATAGAGCCAACCGTAACCGTTGCAGTCGTCAAAGTCGTCCCAATGACTTACTGATTGGAATCTATGTTCCTTGTGTTCGTGGCGGCTTACGGTCTTGTGGGTGCGTATTACGTGCTTCACCAAGCGCTGGCATTTCAGCAGGTCGGCTATCACGGTGTACTCGTGGTCGGTGTGCGGCTCGTAATATCCGCACGACAGGTTTACGCACGACACTCCGAGGCCTTTCCTCTTCAGCGCGTAAACATCGGTGAACAGGCCGTGCGCCGTCTTGTATCCGTGCCTGCGCAGTTGCGCTTTCGTTATGAAGTCGCGCGAACATAGGGCTGTGCCGTTGATGTCGGTCACCATGTCGGAGTCGCCCTTGCGGTCGCATTCGATTACGAAGCGGCAGTCGGCGAAGAAGCCCATGTCGGCCGCTTCGCTGCCCTTGCATCCCGTTTCCTCCTGCACGAAGAAGGCGCTCTTCATCACCTTGAAGTCCCTTAGGCATTCAAGGCACATCCATACGCCGTTCTTGTCGTCTGCTCCAATGCCCGTGACGCGCTTTTTTCTGTGGTCGTAGCCGACGATTATCGAGCCGGCCACTATGTGCGCGGAGTAAGACCCCGTGCGCCTGTTGTGCACCTCGTCCATGTGGGCCACAACGCACGGGTAAGTCTCCGCCTGTCCCTTCACGGCGTATATGTTGCCCATTCGGTCGCGTTTGTGCCTTACGCCCATTCTGTCAAGCTCCGCCATAATGAGCCGGGCGATAGACCCCTCCCTGCCTGAGGGAGAGGCCGTGTTGTAGAGTGCGAGCAGTCTTTCCATGTTCATGCCATATAGAGTTTGTTCACTTGAAGATAAAGACGCATGGCCGGCTTCGGCCTTTTCTTCTTGAAAAGCACGGAAGGGTACGCCCGTCCGCCGTATTCCACGACACCGCTGCGCATCACGTCACCGAACTCTGTATGTTGGTAGAGCAACCGGCGGCAGGCCGGGCAGAACGTACTGTCGGTGAGGTTGTGCACCGAGCCGCAGTTGGGGCATATCATTCTCATCCGCGTGGCGCTGCCGCTTGTGTTGCGGAGTGTGGCTATCGCCCCGACCGAATCGAAGTTCCTAAGCTCCATACAGTCACCGTCAAGGTACACGCTGAAGAACGTGTCCATGTACGGCGCGCCTTTCTTGTGCCACTTGTGGGCCGGAACTTCCACGGCGAGCTGGAGGTAATACGATTTCCCCCTCTCTATTCCGGAGTCCGTGTTGTCGTTCAAGGCCGTTACGTCCTTTGCATGGGAGAAGTCGTTGTACATCTTCCTGAACGTTATGCCGAGGCTGCGGGCTTGTTCCCTCATCATCTCCGCGATGAACGAGTGGGTGTAATACACGCGGTCAAGCATAGTCAGGCCTGCGGCGTGGATGTCCTCTGAAAGCGACTTCACGTTCTCCCATACCACGGCGCGTCCCAGGACGTTGTTGCCGGAGTCCCTCGCCACGAGTATCTTCGCGCCCGCGAAGTTTACGTAGAAGTCGGCGGCGTTGCGCGCCGTGCCCTCGTGGCGCATGCAAGAGTTGTGCAGGCATGATTCCGACGAGTCCGCCGTATGGCCGTAGTTCTCGCCGTTGTACGCCTCGAAGAAGTCCTGCACGCCTTCGAGCAGCTTTACCGTGACCTTGCTGTCGATGCAGATTGCGCTGGCGAAGTAGGCCATGTCCGTGTCGGAATATTCCGGCAGGTTCTTGAACAGGCGGACGAACTTGGAAGGTTCGAGGTCGGCCCTGTTCTCCGGGAACCACGGTGCCTGCGGATTGTTGCGGTCGGGGAAGTTCTCGTTCGCGAGGTCCTTGTTGCACGCCGTCACCATTATCCTTATCCTCTGGTAGCTCTCCATGTTTGACCGCTTGCGCTTCGTCGAGAAGAAGTTGTACGAGCCGCGGATTATTTCCGCCACGTCGGCGTTGCGCTTGATTTCCGTAAGGATGTCGGCCGCGATGACGCTGCCGTTCTCCGCCGCGTGAGTGAGTCGCGACTTCAGTTCGATACTTGCATTCAGTTTCATAATCGTTTGTTTTAAAGGTTTTGTAATTCAGTTTTTATTCCGTTCCGCCGCAATGTCGGCGACGGCATTGTGTTCTTGTTTTTGTATTCGTTTTCTGTCATAATCCTTATTGACGGTATGCCCGTGCGGGTGAGGAACGGGTTGACGTACCAGCCTCCCGAGAATGTACCGGGCCGCAGGCTGTCGTGCCAGACCACCTCCCCGACGCAGCCGTGTACGAGCATATTACACACGGACATCATGCAGCAGGTGCGGTCTATGTCCTCTCCGACGAGGTAACAGCCGAGGTTCCTGACGTGGTAGGCCAGCAACAGCCGTCCGCTTCCGCAGGTGGGGTCGCTCACTCTTGAGCCTTGTTGATTACCATTGTTTGCCGTACAAGCAACCATAAGGTCGCATACCGGCGGCGGAGTGAAGAATTGTCCTTGTGCGCTCCGCCTTTGGATGCGAAGGCCATGTAAAGCTCGCCCAATGCGTCGTACCATTCCTTGCCGCCGTCAAGCGTTGACTTCATCAGCGTCAGCCATTCGCAGGACATCCGCATGAATGCCGCGTTCTGCTTCCCCTTGTATTTCCAGCTTTTCAGCGGCGGCACTCCGGGTGAAAAGCCGTGGATTACGTATGTGAGGAAGTCCTCGAACACTGTCATTGGGTTTCGTCCGCATTCCGACGAGAAACCGAGAATCAGCCTTTCGAGAGGCCTTACTTCCACCGGTGTGTCATAACGTGCCATAGTATCGTGGTTTTAGGTTGTCCGTAATGTCCTTGTCTATGGCTTCATCGTTTTTCCACATGGGCCTTTGCCTGTTCTTTTTGTACAGCGACACCTGCCGAAGCAGCATGTCGCAGAACTTTTGGCCGTTTGCGCTTTCGCCACAGAAATACGCCAGCATGTCCCAAAGGTTGCCGTTGAAATACGCCGTCCACTTTCCGTGGAAGTGTTGTCCGAGGTCTTTCCCGAATGTTTCCGTGAAAAGCCCGTAGGTGAGTCCTTCGCTCGGATGGTGGTTGTGCTGCCACCGTGCGATGTCGAGCATCGTCTTGTAATCTATCCTTTCCATGTCGTTTGTATTTTGTCAGGTTCCGCCCGGCAAGGGGCTTGCCTTTTTTCTTGCTGCATGGTGCAGCCGTCACGGCGTACCGTGCGGCAAGGCTTGACGTGGAAAAATACCGCAGCGGAGCGAGGATGATTTTTCCGCGGGCAACGAGCCGCAAGGCCGCCTTGCGTCACGCGTGCGCGGACGGCTACCTTTGCCGCAAGAAAAAAGGGACGCCCTTTTGCAGGAGCGTCCCTTACGTTTTTCCATTTTGAATGTACTTTTTCTGGCGGCCATAACCATTTTCTTATATTCCAAATAGAGTTCTTGCCTTTATTCTTGCAAGCCCAGCCTCCGTTGCCGCCATGTCAAGGTCTTCACCGTATCCGTTGTCAGAGTATGCGTCGCCCATTCTCCTTGCAATCCGTTCCATCATGTCGTCCGTGAGGCATGACGTGTCGTAGCCCTTGGCGGCGATGTCTTCACGCCCAATCCATGCAATCGCGAAATATTCCTTGGGTGCCGTAACATCACCTGTACCGTTTATTGGCGGAACCTTATCGGTGATGTATGACAGATGTCCGGCAAAAACGTCGTGGGGCATGATAGTCATGCATTCGCCGTTCGATGTGTCCGCGCATTCCAGTTGCAGTCCGTCCTTGCCAAGGACAGCTCTCAACACGGCGGCATCCATCAGGCCTCCACCCGTATCAGCCGCTATCATGGGGCTGTCGCAAACATCCGTCCACTCATAAGCTCCGCCGTGCAGCCGCAACGCGGCAACAATTTCCTTTAGTTCTCTCACCTTGATGCGTTTTATTATCGAAAAGAAATCCGTATGCTTCATGTCGTTTAAGGTCTTGTTGTTGTTTGTTTTTCAGTTTCACCGATATTTATTCCGAGCAGTTCTTCAGCCGCAAGCACGGCCTTGACCGTCAACATGCGCTGCCATGCCTTGAAAGTCGGCGACCAGCGGAAACCGCACGACTTGAGTGCCTTCCTCGTGCAGTCGTCGGGAATTTGCCCATAGACAATCTGCAGCCTGTCCGCTTCGCGGTTCACGATTACCGCTCCACCGTTGAAAGGTATTTCCATATTCACGTTCCCGTAATCGGCTTCCAACCTTGAACGGGTCTCCAATGCCATCGTCTCCATCCTGAACAGTCTGTTGCGTTCCGTGACAGCCGGTTTTGATGAGTTCCTGTTATACTCGGACACAAGAGCTACTGCCTTCCTTACAATTTCTACGTCCCCTTTACCTACAAAAGTGTCCACCTTGTTCAATATGCTTTCCACGAATAGCGAACGGTTGTAGCCTTTCGCCTTTCCTGTGTCTATGGCGTGTATTACGCCAAGGCGACTTTCGATGTCAGCCTTTAATGACAACCACACCTGTTCTCGCTTGTCGGTTTGTCTTATACATACAAATGCTTGTTTTTTCTTCATAGTCGCTTGTTTTTAGATTAGACATTAGCGGCTTACCATGCCGCCATACTTGTTTACCGCTTGCAGTGCAGACGGTCGCCGTAGCACGGCAAGGCTTGTCGGAGAAAACACCGCAGCGTAGCGAGGACGGTTTTCTCCAGACAACCAGTCCCGTAGGGCAGCCTTGCAAGTGCTACACAGCGGGCGGCTAACTTTGCAAGCGGAAACAGGAATGGCGGTACGGATAAAAAAGAGGTTGTGCAAATCCGTTTTATTCACAACCTCTTGTTAAAAGTAAAAGAATATGTCTTGGCATTTTCACCCTTGCATTGCAAGCCGCATTTTTACATTGTTCATGGCGGCCTTGATGTTCGGGTTGAGCACCCGTGCGTAATGTTGCGTCATCCTTGTCGTCGAATGTCCGAGCATGGCGGCGACATCCTCAAGCGGAACGCTGTTAGCAAGCGCTATGGTCGTTGCGAAAGTATGGCGGGCGGCGTGAGTCGTCAAGTTCTTGTTTATCCCGCACAGGTCGGCTATTTCTTTGAGGTAGCTGTTCATTCTTTGATTGCACATCACGGGCAGGCAACGGCCGGTTTTTACGCATAGAGGATGGTTCTCGTATTTTTTCAATATGGTAAGAGAAACCGGCAACAACGGAACATTGCTGATGGACGAAGCCTTGCGGCGGTGCTCCAGCTTCACACGTCCTTTCCTTATCCACCAGTCGCCGTTGTTGTCCTGCACGAGGTGTTCCCTCGTCAGGGTTGAAATGTCCGAGAACGCCAGACCGGTATGGCAGGCAAAGACGAATACGTCACGCACGAGTTCAAGCCTCGGTATCTTGAAGTCCTTGTCCATGATTGCTTTCAGTTCGCCGTATGTCAGGAATACAGGGTCGGTCTCGTCCTGCTGCATCTTGTATCCGTAAAACGGGTCTTTGCGCATCCATTCCTTGGCCAAGGCCATGTTGACGATGCGCTTCAGGCATTTCATGTAGCGGACGATGGTGTTGCGGCACAGGCCGACCTCCGTTTTCAGGAACGTGTCGAAAGACTTTATGAAATCCGGGGTAAGCTCGAAAAACGTTATGTCTTCCTTGCCGTAAAACCTCGGCACGGCGTCTTTCAGCTTGTTCAATACATTGACGTACCTGTTGATGGTTATCGGCGAATAGTCGATGTCTACAACTTTCCTCATGTTTTCAATTTCCTCCTGCATGGTTTTCAGCAGGGTACGCAGTTCCGTGTCCTTGCCGAACACGCGTTTCAATATCAGGCGTGGAGTGATGTACGCCTGTTCAAGCATCAGCTCCCTGTGCTTTTCCAATGCAAGGGAATTAAGTTCGGCAAGGTATTCGTTCAGCTCGTTAGCTGCGCGGTCCTTACCTTTGCTTCGGCACTTTGCCGCATTCCATTGCTTCAGCGGTACGCTGCGCTGTATGCGGATTTCATCGTATTGGCCGTTGATTGTGACGCGCATAAGGATTGGCGCCTCGCCGTTTTTCAGGAGTTTCGTCTTCAACACGAAAAACAGAATGTTCATAGTTCCTTGTCTCATGACATTAATTTTAATGGGTTTGACATCCTTTTTCGTCAAGCGGAGGATTTACAAATTATATATTTGCATATCACCCGGCCAGGTCGGCAAAGTTAACCGGTTTTACCTGATAGACAATTCTGTAAATACCTGAAAATAAGTGAAGTATCGTGTTTTCGGTGGTTTTTTAACGGGACTCTGTAAAAGCCACCGAACCGGCAACTTCTTATTTCATAAATCTGCGGCTTTTTGTGTTTAAGAATACAAAAAATCCGCTGAAATAGCCTGTATTTCAGCGGATTTCATGATTTTCAATCGTTTCTTTGTGGTGCCACCAGGAATCGAACCGGGGACACAAGGATTTTCAGTCCTTTGCTCTACCAACTGAGCTATGGCACCATCGTTATTGCTTGTTTGCGGGTGCAAAGATAGGCGTTTTTTGTGATTCTCGCAAGTTTTTTCGCATTTTTCTTGAAAAAAATGCACGAGTTTCAGAAAATTGCAGTATCTTTGCACCCGCAATTCGGGATTTAGCGCAGTTGGTAGCGCACTACGTTCGGGACGTAGGGGTCGCTGGTTCGAGTCCAGTAATCCCGACTGTAAGCGGAAAAAGGTAACGATACTTTTTTCCGCTTTTATTTTTTATGTGCCGGCTGGTTGCCGGCGTTGTGGCGTTAATATGTCATCGGGGCTGACTGGTTCGGGCTTGTTAGTGGTGGTCTTTGTAGTATTGCCGTCGTATGGACTGGCCGCATGCAGGCAGGGACTTTTGTGCGTTTGAAGATAAATAATGCAGTTTAGTCGCAATTTTAGGCCGTTTGTCGCAGGCATGGCGCATTTTAATCCATATGGCATTTTTTGCTTGTTGGCAGTATTGGCAATAATGTTTATTTTTGTAAAAAAATTGTCGGCAGTCTTGTTTGCCTGATAACGGACATCGTGCAGACGTCTCTTGTACGTGTACATTTTCTTAGTTATTAACTTAAATATTTTAGTATTATGAAAATTGACAGATTTTTTAGCAGGTTCTTTTTGGTTGCGGCAGTGTGCTTATTCTGCGCTTGCAGCAGTGACGACGATGAAGACGACGGCTCAGGTTCGGGCGGCTCGGGTAAAGGTTCGGTAACGCTGAATATCGGCGGGGTAAAGGCTAAGCTTGACAATGTGTATTGGATGGCGGAGGCGAACGGCGACGGCACTAATTATTACGAACTGCAATTCATGTCGTTCGACATGTATGCTTACATGGCAGGCGGCGACTATTCTTCGTTCCCGTCGAGCTATTCGGTGGTTTACATATCATTTGAAGCGCCTGGCACGCTTTCAGAGTTGCCCGTAGGTACTTTTAGCGAAGAAGACTATGAATTGTCTGGCATATTGGACGCTTCAATGGAGAATGGTGGTGAAGGACGCTATTATGTTGAAGAAGGTCCTTCCAGTGGCAATCTTGTCATAACAAAGACTGGCGACACTTACACGGTGACGATAGATCCGCTCGAGATTATTTACAGCGACCCGGATAACGTTGGTAATGGCGATTGGGGCTCAACCACAATGCAGTGGAACTATGCGGGCAAGATTAAGAAAGGCTCCCACGGAGTAGAATGGCGTAAGCAAGCCCGTCGGCAACATGCCGGCATCAAGCCAGCCTGCATACTTGCAGAGGTAATATATTTGCCCCGATAAGCGTAAGCCTTTTACGGGCATGTTTCAAAAGGTCATGTTTTGCTTGCCAAAACATGACCTTTTGCATTGTAAAAGATAACCTTTTGTGCCGCAAAAGGTTATCTTTTGGATCTTGAGGCGTAATGTATTGATAATCAAATGCTTGTCTATCCCTGTCTATCTCCTGTTGCTTTAATGTCCGTGCCGCCTTGTTCCCTTTCGGCGTTGCAAGGATACAGCGGCCGATTCCGCGTCTGCTGATTGCTGCATGATACTAAAAGCTAGAGTGGATTGTTGGTTGTGAAGGATAAGAAAGTTAGATGGAAAGATATAAAAGCTCAACGGATTATGAAAATAAAACGAGTTGTAGCAGAAGTGCGAATAAATGCAGATTATGTCTTTCATATAGGATGTGGATTACATCTATGTTTTGTGAGGACTTGGCACAATACAATGATGTAGGCCTTAAAACAGCATGGCAATGATGAGGTATGGCCAATATAGACTTGTCGTATTACTGTATTCTGAAATACACAGATAACGCCAAAGGATTGTATGTTATCAGGTTAGGCAGGCAAAGCAAGAAAATTGTGAAAAAAATAGTCCGGGTGGGGTTACATGTTCTGGTTGTCATTCATAAACAGACAAAAGAAATAATAATAACAAACTTAGAAGTTGCGCCCGATGACGTATTTAGGGTATATGACAATGAAGAAATATTTTGCAATTGCTCTCATCGCTTTAGTAGGAGCCGGTGCTATTTACGTGAATGCGAAAACGACCAATGCTGAGGTTGCACCAGGGAATTTTGGGGTCAATGTACATGTGACAGGAAATGATGACGGACATTGTCATTATTGTGGTCCTAAAAAATGTCCGTATTTCAGGGCTAAGAGTGGGGCAGACCCAACTATATGTAAATGTGGTCATTCCAAGCGTTCTCATGTTGACTCGTATTAAGTAAGCACCTTTATCCATAATATTGATTATAAGTTTGTGGGCACGTCACAAATTAAGCGCATCTCAAAATGAAACACATTGGATTCCTATTGGCAATGATATTTATGTGTTTGATTGCAAACGCACAAATGGTTGGAGGTTTTCAACAAGGTAAAGATGGTCACATCTATTTTGTTGCTAATAACAAAACAGGGGAAACTTTCAATATAAGGATTGTAGCCGTCTCTATAGACAGGAACAATTCGGAAGTGAAAACAATGACACCTAATGGAGGCTTCTTTTTGGGACCCGTAACTCCATGGAAATGGTATTGGAAAAAAGGAGATAAAATTTCTGTGGTATATCTTGATGGACGGTCACAGACTTGGGTTTGCCCTCAAAGTGACAATGCTTACAATCGCTCAGGTGTATCGTTCCGAGGAAGTCATTGTACTGGTACGGTAGGTTGCAGCTGTCCCGGATTTTCCCCAATTACCGATGGAGAAGTATGGCAGCAGTCATATTGCAAAAATTGCGGACACACAAAAAACTATCATAAATAAGTTCTCAATCTATTGATTAATGATTTGTAGAGGTGAGGGATGATAACCCTCACCTCTCAAAATTACAATCATATCAATTAAGTGAAATGAAACAATTATGAGAACTTTAAAGCACTTTGATAAAAGTGCAAATATTGAAGAAACAACATGAAAAGAAATACTAAAACCACTTCATGGATCATTGCCGCCATTATTCTACTATTGGCCTGTATCATCATAGTGCATTACCTTGTGAATTCACCATTTGAAGAAACAAGGATTTATCCTGATGATAGCAGAGAACATCCTAAAGATACTATATTTACCGTGAATGGCATTGCATTTAAAATGATTGGCGTTAAGGGAGGCCGAATCAAATGTAAAGGATTTAGGAAAACCATAGAACTGAAGGATTTTTATATCAGTGAAACAGAAGTGACCCAGGAACTGTGGATGTCTGTAATGGGTAACAATCCTTCTGTTCACAAAGACAGTGCTCTTTGCCCTGTTGAGAATATAGATTTGGTAGAATGTCTTGATTTTGTTCACAAGCTGGATTCTATCTCCGGAATTAATTTTCATATTCAATCCTATCCTGAGTGGTTATATGTTGCCTATCTTGGTTCTTTGGACTTAAATGCCTCATATTATGATGTTAGTATGGGTTGGCATAAAGAAAATTCAGGCAATACCACTCATCCTGTTAAGCAAAAGCAGCCAAATAAGGTTGGTGTATATGACATGATTGGCAATGTGTCCGAATGGACTATCAGTGGTTCTGATCCTCTGTTCTTTGTTGTTGGGGGCAGTTATGAGACAGAGAAAGAAAGCCTCAGTATAGATGCACATGAAGTTGACCATGCAAACATCAAAATGGGGTCGCTTGGTTTAAGACTTGTATGTTATCCGAAATAGCATAAGTAATAATATTTTGGATGGTTTATAACAGTTTTGAGTTACTTGAAATATCTAGCATATCGTATATTTAAACAAGAATGTAAGAATGAAACAAAAAGATAACCTATATGAAATTATGTCTGATAATGCTTTTGATGAGGAGGAAAGAAAATGAAAACAAAGATAATAACAATGAAAAGAGCTTTTATTTTGTTTTGGCATGGTTTGACCGCCCTTTTTATGGGCATTGCCAATTGGTTTACAGTAATACTGGGAATGAGGGATGACTCCAAATATGGAAAGTTCCTCCGTCGTGTTGTAGGTAGCTGTTTTGCTTTCATTATGATTGTGTTTGCAGCTGCTGCAGGATTTACTTCATGTGAGTTCTTATATGACACACTGAAAGTAGACAAATATCTTGATGATTTATATTATGACCAGCAATATTTGTCCCGTAACGCCATGTTTTATACTCACTATGATGAGGATGGCTTCGTTAAGACAACTGATGGGCAGACAACCATTACAGGCATAAAGTGGATTGCAAAACCTTTGGGCATGGACTCACTTATATGTTATAGCGATGGTGAAAAACGAGGATATTTCAATATGTTTACGGGTAAGCCAGTCATCAAGCCCGCGTATGATCATGCCTGGATCTTTTCCGACGGACTTGCTGCCGTGGATGATGGCGGTTGGATTAAATTCATTGATGCAACAGGCAAGGTGGTAATAGACCTTAAGATTCCTTATATTCCTGGCAGTGATGGTTATGTATTCCATAACAACCACTGCGTACTAAACAATGACCGTCTCGACCGATTCGGACTGATTGACAAACAGGGCAAATGGGTGTTACATCCTGAATACTTTTCCATAACCCCTTCGGGTAAGTACTGGATAGTTGATAATGGTGATGCAAAGAGTGTTTTGGATAGTACATTGAATACCGTCATCCCATTCACAAAAGGCTATATATGGGTTAATGATGAGTATATCAGTGTAACTCTGAACAGTCACGTCATACAAAGGTATAGTCTCACTGGAGAGCTTATCAATGATTTCTATGTCAACGATGTAAGCTATCTTACATACGAATCAAATGAATTGCACTATATCACCTCTAAAAACTATGATGACGAAGGTACATTGACAAGCGAAACGGAAGAAACTGAGCCGCAACCGATAGAGAAAATGGCAAAATGCAAACGCTATGAAGCTGAGAGCGGATGGTACGGTTTGATGACAGCAGACGGAAAGGTTATTACACCGCCTTCATACCGTGAGGTAAAAGCTATTGGTTACGATATGTACCTCTGTAAGGACAACGATGAAGATGGTGTAATTCTTAATGGTAAGGGCGAAAGAATACGCTAGTCTCTTGTGTTGATGCCGTTACTTGCAAATTGGTTGCCCATTATGTTTGCATGATAAGATTGAGCCGGATGGTATGATGGGGTATAGAATATTTTCTATAGTCTGCTAGGCATTTTAAGTGAATATTATAATTGAGGGCTGGCGTCGGGTATGTTGCCAGCCCTTTTTTATTTTCTTTGAAGTCGCCAAACAATAAAATGTAACCATGGGTGAAAATACATTTTTCTGACATTCAATATGGATGGCAATGAGATGCAGGTAAGACAGGAATCATCGCTGCACTACAATTTCCCTTTCCTCCAAAGTTGTATTTAACGTCGTACTTTTGCGCATTATTTCAGGTTTAATAATGCGCAAATCATTTTATTATGATTTCTTTTTGCGGCTATTGCAGATAATGTTCGTATGCAAGTTTTACGGTAGGTCAATACTTCTTGTTTGTTTCTCTACATCCTTTTGTGTCATTTCATACACTGTACTTGTCGTAAGGCAAAAAGATTGTAGATAAATCGTAATTTTCTTAGCTTGTAGCTATTTGAGGTTGATGCTTTGGTCCCTTGTTGGTTGTGTTTGTGCAATAGAATGCAACATGTTTACTTTCAAACTGTTAGTGGCCGGTTTGTGACCCGTAACTCGGCTGGTTCTCACTCAAAATTCATCTATTTTTTACGTGTAAGTCATAGAGTTATTTTCCCGTAATCAAAGTGCGGAGCCACTGCATTTCATTTACCATTTGTCTCCATTATAAAGTGCCGTAGTCTACATCAAATATTTTGATAGGTTTAGTCAAGTTAAGGATTATCCTGTGTCGACTATGATTATCAAATATACCCCGGTAGAATATTTCCATATTCCACCAGTACGTGAATAAACTTATGCATGGCTTCATTGTGAACAACGTAAATTATCTAACTTCGCTTTTGTCACTATGATGACAAAGTTTTTCATTTTATCCGTAAGTGCGTAAAAGTTGAATTCTATCATTATACCACAGACATTACCTTTTTGTATATTGAAGTATAATGTAAAAAGGCAGTATGGCCATCTTGTAGATAGGGATTGCAAAAATATGTGGATAAAATGCCTTTTACATGGAACATTCGGTCGGGAAGTAGTGTTATTCGGTATATTCTTCATGTAAAAAGCGTATGAAATGTCAACTTTTTAAGTTGGTCAAAATAAGTTTGAGAATATTTTATTTGAGTTTTATTCATGTAATTGAAGGAATTTTTGTAATTTTGTATTCAGACTACGGAACCTTGAATCCTAATTGTCGTTGTGAGACGAGTTCTTTTATGACATCGGACAAGGCAGTCTACGCCGTGCCGAGTATGGCGGAGTCGCAAAATGACAAAGTTGTACAAGGCGGGCATTGGGTGGGAAGGTAGTCTATACATAATAAAGGCGTTTACTCGACGCTGCGTTTGAGACTCTCTGTAATCTAGCAAATTCACAATTGTTGTCTTGAACTTAGCAACGGTAGATGTCCCGGGTGTGATTTTCATGCCGTCTGTGGAGTTCCATTATTAAATGTGGCTTGTATGTTTTTTGTAAACATACGAGTTGCCATGTAATATAGGTCTCCACATTTTGCGGAGTATAATGATTCATATCGGCGTGGGCTCTGACGTTGTCTGTTCAACAACAATGGGCAATGCTAGAGCCTCAGAGAGTGGAACGGACAACAGGACGATTCCACGCTTTTTTTATGTTCATAACTGAGTTCTGTCTAGAATAAAGTTAGGTCATCGATATGAATGTAAATGAGCATGCATTTGGTGATATAAATGCGTATGGAGGTGATGAAAGCCCTCCCTGCATCGGGCTTACCTCCGATGCCCTCCCCGAAGTTCAAAAGCCATCTTTGGCAGAGAACCAACAAATAGGGGTGTCCACCAAAAATGCTCTGTCGAGAACTATTACTAAAACACCGAAAGAAGTTCCCCATTGGTATGTTTTGCGTGTAACATATGGACGTGAAAGGAAAGCATACGATTATTTGATTAGCAAGAATGTAGAGGCCTTCTATCCAACAATCAGGACTTTGAAGGAAGTTGACGGCAAGAGAAAGACCGTTGAAGAATCTCGTATTCCCAACATCTTCTTTGCACGCGGAACGGAAGAAGAAATAAAGTCTTTTGTTTACGATAACGTAAACCTTCCCTATCTACGCTTTTATTATCGTCATTTCCATGACGGATCACGAATTGTTAAAGAACCCCTCATTGTTCCTAATTATCAGATTGAGAGTCTCAAAATCATCTGTGCCTCTGAAGCGGAAGACATTATTATTGTGCCGCCTGATGTTCATAAATTCAAAACAGGCCAGACAGTGCGTGTCATAGATGGTGTATTTACAGGAGTTATAGGGAAAGTTGCACGTTATCATGGGCAGCAAAGAGTCGCCATTATCATCGAGGGACTACTGACCATTGCTTCCGCTTACGTGCCAAGTGCTTTTTTAGAAATAATAAAATAAATATATGATACATTGTTCAAAACGATATTTATTATTGGGCTTATTATTTTTTTCTGCAATATGCTATGTAAAAGCCAACCGGCATTACATATTTGCTTTTGACGTTGCTTATGCTGATAAGGGATACATTAATACGATTTCTAGTGCAAAGATGGTTAGTGCAGTTAAGGTAATTTTGGAGAATAACGGTTTTTCGAAGAATGACTATCTTTCATTTGTTTCTTATTCTTTAAACATGAATTCTCCAGATTTTAATCAATTTGTCACAGTGGCCAAAGATTCGTCAGGAAAACAGATAAAATGGGCTCAATATAAAAATGTTAATGAGGCAATAAGCCAGTTGACTCCAAATTGGTATGACATAACAATAGGCCATCATCTACACAACAACGGTAAAGTGGCATCTATGCAGTCTATAGCAAAGCAATACGTTCTTAAAGCAGTAACATCAACAAAGAGTGTTGCAGATGAAACATGGCTTTTAATGATTACAGATGATTTGGTAAATGGTGTAGGAAATAATTATGCTAATGAGTATAATACAGTAGCTACAGCTGGAAACTATCTTGCTTTCGACAAATCAAGAAATGATGTATTTAACTTTGTGGGGGATTTTAATAAAAAAATACAGTTTAGTGTTATTCCAATTAAAAATTTATCAGGAAAAAAAACAATAAACCTTGGGTTGGGTTATCGTAACTTAAAAATGATTGTTTATGCTGTTCATCCTACGGTATTACCTTCGATTCACTCTGTTACAGATATGCCATCGACCATACCGATTAAAAGAGTAAGAGGAGGTTATAATATAGATATTAACATAAAGTCATTGACTCCCGAATTTGAAATAGACTCTATATATTTAAATCTAAGAGGGAGGGTAATATACGTGCCATTAGCTCATCAACAGTTTATAAAGAAGGAAGAACTATCAGAAGGGGATTCTATTATTTTGACCATGTCTATGAAGTATAATGACGGAATTTATAATGGCATATTAGTATCCCCAAACATAAATACGTATAAACAGGGCATGACTCTAAAAACAAAGTATAAAATACAGGAAGAGGCAAAAATCTTGGGTCTATTTCCTTTAGTGGATGCTTTTTGGTGGTTTTATCCTAATGATTCTATGCATGCGGTTCTAATTTGGGATATTATCATCATTCTGCTGTTTATAGCAGTAATATGTTTTTTAGCATATAGGGTATTTAGAACTATTACGCTTTATAGGCCTAAGAATGAGGATATTTTCCTGGATAAAGTGAGATAACGTGTGTAAATCTTAAAAAAGACGTTGATATGACAAATATTAAAATTATAAATCTGTCCTCACCTGATGACAAGCCGATGATGATTGAAGAAACGAGATTGATCAAAATTGGCAGAGAACTTTACGAAAAGCCTACTGGAATTTTGAAAGTTGTGAAACAGTTTCTTAATAAGCACAAGCATATAGAAAAGACTGTAATTCTTAATATAACAGACATAAAGATAGATCCTCATCTTATGATTAGGGATGAATTGTCTTTGTTTTCTATACTTTGTGGTACAAAAAAAATAGAACAACGAACTTTCCCTTTCGAGGTTAAGCTAAATCAGCTTGAAGAACCTTTTTATTTGTTGTTTAATACAAATCAAATAGTAGATTGTGATGCGACTGTATGCGAAACAGAATTGAGAACATTTTCAATATCATATCGTATCGTGCTCAAAGACAAAGACGGGAATGTAATAAACGGCATAGATAAGAATGGAAAAGAGGGAGTGCTTGAGGAAATAGGATTGCAATTTATCCTCGAAAAGAACAAACCAGAACTGAAATTTATTCCAGACGAAGGCAATAATCCTCTACAGTTTAAATCAGGAATAGGAGAACAAAGGATAGGCTCATTAGTTGTTCTTTTGCCGAACACGTTGAAATATGCACCGAAGGTAGATTTTAATGCAAATATTAGAGCGTATGATGAGAGCAAACATGAGGTATCTGATATTCTTGTCATAAAATCAGGGGGCAAAAGGATTGAATGTATTGAAGAGACAAGTCTGTCAACACAAGTCTTAAGAAACGGAAAGGCTACAAAGGTGAAGAGTTATGACATCTATTTGGATGTCAATAAGATAAAGAATCCAGTACAAGACATTGCCAAATATACGATATTGGGCGAATTCGAGTATAAATACTCATATGAAAAAAGCTACAAACCTATGACGCGTATGGTTCTGCCTATTGATATCTTAAAAGACAAACAGGGTACTGAACTTATTGTAAGTGTGATGTATAAGGATCATGAGATAAAAAGTAATAGCGAAAATAGTTGGTATATCCCAGAAATCAATTTTACAGCGAGCAATCTTACCTATCCGGTGAAATTTTATTTAAGGAACAAGGCTACAGACACTTCTCGTGCAGGAGCGGGACTCATCGTAAGTAATCTGCAAATCCGTTCTATTACTCCAGATAATGTTGTGTTGTTTGACAAGAACCAGACTACTTGCCCAATAAACCAAGTGGTGACTCTGAATGGTCAGGATCCTATGATAGAAACGAGGCAAGGAATCTTTGTTGCCAACGGTGAAAATAGTATGACATTTTTCAGCATTAACTTCACTCCACAGGATATTTACACAATTCGTTGCGAGGGCAACAAGATATACAATTTTACTATCGAGACGATTGTGGAATTTGACTATATGGAAGATGGTGATGGCTTGGGAAATGCTGAAAAAAAACACTTTAAAGGAACCGTTTCCTGGAATCTGTTTAAGAAGCCTAATCCGGAATGGCTTTGTTTGGACTATGGATCCTCAGCCATCGTATGCTATTATGGAAAGGGTACAGACAGCCAATTGATTAATTTGCGAGAAGCTCGTACAAAGGTGTATCAGAAGGCAAAAAGAGATGAAAAAAACAATCCTAATGGTTTTGATGATAAGGAAATCAAAGACAATATTGAGCAGAAAACATCATTCCTGCCATCGGATATTCTGCTTCATGATGTGAAGGACGCAAAAGAGACAGGACTTTGTTCGCAATTAGACAACAAGTCACAGATTAAATACAGTTCAATGGCTGTGATATTGTCACCTACAGAGAGACTGAGTATTGTGAATTTCCGTCGCCAGTTGCCTTGTCTAAAGGTGTTGATGGGCAACAAGTTCTTGCCAAGGAATGATCATTATGATACTTTCAGATACTATTATATGGATGGAGGTAGTCTTAATAAAGGTACTGCGGGCGAGCTGAAAGACACTCAGTATTCACTACTCCAAATCGATAATATCTTCAAGGAGACCTATTTTACCTTGTTCCATTATTTCATTCAGGATGAAACAATCTTGGAACAGGCGAATAAGATAGTGCTCACATATCCGAACACGTACACTCCGCGTAATTTGACAACATTAAAGAACATAGTAACCGACACGTTGCCTTGTATTCGTGAGGTTCAGTTTGTGAGTGAGAGTGATGCCGTGGCAGCATATTATATGGATCACTGGAAAGATTATCATTCTGATGGGGAAGATATCATGAAGGATGAGAATATCTTGGTGTATGATATGGGAGCAGGAACTTTGGATGTCACTTATCTAGTCAAGCATTACGATAAGAAAACAGAGAAGTATGTTCTTGAAATAACAGGTAAGATTGGTACAGGATGCGCGGGCAACTATTTAGACCATGTAATCGCCCAGATATTATATGAAGTTTGCGTGGAGGATGGTTTCAAGAAGTCATGGGCGGGAATAGATATGAAGGCCGTGGAACAAGAAGTGCTTGAGGCACGTGTGCAGTTGAAATCTGTGATAAAGAACATAGTAAAACCAGCATTGAACAAGGGCTCGATTATAAGGTTTAAGATTGGAATGGATAATTTCACTATTGATCCAATAGCAATTGTGGAGCATCAGTTGTTTGAAGATTTCTTGAAACATGTGACTAAAGATATATGGCAGAATCTTGAAAAACAGGTAGGTTCAGACAAATACAAGGTAGATACGGTTATCATGTCTGGACGTAGTTTAAGATTGATGCAATTACAGCATGGTATAATGGATCTTGCAGGTTCGGCAACGTGTATTATGCTTGACAATGTGACAAATGGTCTATATAAGAACATGGATAATGACCGTTCCAAAACTGCAGTTGTTGAAGGTGCAAAAAAAATTGCAGAGACTTATATGTCAGAGGAAACTCCGGTAAAAATTCGTTCCCGAAGGCTACAGGCTTCCTATGGAGTGGCTTTCAAGCGTACAGGCGGTATATGGGAGTATCATGAATTGTTGAGCAAGAATGACATACCTTTCAACGATGAAAACAAAAATGGAGAATTCAGAAGGCCTGCTGGACCTTTGGAGGTGAAGCATACCAATGAAAGTGAAGTGCTCTTGTTTATACAGACCTATTTGTCAGAGGTTGACACTAAAAAGGCTTTGGAGGAACGTGACGAGGAATTTATTTCAATAATGAGTGAGGTCATGATGGGAGATTTAGGTAATAAATCTTCTTTGAGTTTTGACGTAATAGTTGACCGTAATAATAATGTATCGCTTTATGCAGATGCTATGGAGACTCTGTATAAGGCTCCTTCGGGACTTGACTTAGGCAACGAAATAATAAAGAAGAGTTTGTGGCCGGTAAGTATTTCTAACGATTAGAATTAGAATAATAAAAAAAACAACTATATGGGTAAGAATAAAAACAAAAAAGGCGGGAATAATAATTCATACGCAAGTAATCCTAAACCGAAAGATAAATCGAGTGTAGAAACTGAAGAGAGTAACTCAAATCAGAATATAACAGCGATATCTAATATGCAAGAAAGTGGGCAAGTGTTAGATACTCAGGATAACACGCAAGGGTGTCAAGGCAAAGACGAATCTCCTGCAAGGACAGAAAAGAAAACGACCTTTTTGCAGAGAATAGGCTTGTTCTTGGCAAAACCTCAGTTTTATGCTATAAAAAAGGAAAAAGACGAGTTAAAGACGGAGTTAGACTTGTTGAAGAATGAAAAGCAGGTATGTGATAATCAATTGGAAGAATTTCGTAGTAAAAATGAGAATCAAAAAAGTGAAATAGAAACTTGTAAAGAAGAAAAAGATGCTTTACAAACCCAATTAAGTGGTAAGGAGTCCGAACTGAAAAGACTGAATGATGAGCTGAATGAACTAAGAAACAAACTGGATAGACAATTAACCGAACATAATAGCAAGATAATAAGTCTTAATAGTTCGATCAGTTCAAAAGAAGAAGATATAAATGAATTAAAGAAAACTATTCGCTCTGCAGAAGTAACTAAAGATGACACTGAAAGAAAGTTATTCAATAAGCTTAGGAATCAATTTTCTTCTATTATAATCAAAGACATGACTACAGATGAGGCATTAGATATTATTTATAATAAAATAGAGTCACTAAAAAGAGATGTCGCCAAAGCTGAAAGTGAAAAGAAAACAGCAATCCAGAATGAGAACGATATAAGAAGTTCCTTCGAAGAGGCTCAAAGACTGAAGACAGAAGTAGAGGAACGTGTCAAGCAGATAGAGTCCTCTGATGCGGGACTGCTGGTGCAAAAGGTGGCTTATCTAGAGAAAAAGTCAGAAAGTCAAGTTGGCGAAATAGAAACGCTAAAGGCTGGTAAAATTAAGGCGGAAGAAGATATAGCGAGGTTGACCGATGAAAAGGAAACCCTTGAAAACCAACTCGAAGACAGCAAGAAGGAAAATGTAGCTTTTGAAAACAAGTATAAAGAGGATATTGCAACTCTTAAGCAGGAACATCAGGCTGAAATCTCGAAGTTACGTGATGAAAACCGTGATAGGCTTAATAAGATGAAGGGGGAGCATGAGGAGGCTGTTCTGAAATTAAAGAAAAAGCATAGAGAAGAAGAGGATACCCTTAAAAAACAGAATGAGGAAGAGACGGAGCGTCTTATTTCTGACCATAAGGAAGAAATAAACAAGATAGAAGCTGCGCATAAGGAGGAATGCTCCAAGATGCAAGCTGATTTCAAGAACAAGGAAGATAAACTAAATGTGGAGATAATGTCAAAGAATAAATCCATACAGTCACTCCGAGATAATATGAAATCAGAATGTGAATCATTAAGAAGAACCTCGGAAGAAGCTGCAAACAATTTGTTTGAGACACTCAAGACCAATGAAGTCATGAATGCTTGTGGTGATGATTATATCGACAAGGTAGAGGAGAAAAATCAGGAACTGCTTGTAGGTGCTAAGAAACTAAGGACAAAAATCTGCGAGTTGCCAACAACGGAAACTCCATCGGAGTGGACAAAACAATTGTCAAAAGTCGTTTGTGAACTATTCGAAGATAATAGCTCTATTATATGTAAATTGCTTAAATATTATGCCATGAGCAATGTGCCATGTATGATAGATAACAAACGAGAAGAAGGTGTATGTTTCATTAGAAAGAATATATCCAAAGCCTACAGCTCGCTTACAATTCTTCTGTCACAATGCGACATGACTCCAATTATACCTGCCATATTCGTGGAGAATATACACGAAAGCGAATACGAGGTGGAAGGCAGCTTCAATGACATAGAGACGTTCTGTCCAGGAAGTATTAATGAACACATTGAACACATTGAACGTGACAGCGATGGACTCGATGGAATAATAGTTGGTGTTACAAAGGTTGGATTCAAGTCAGCTGACGGTAAACACGTGAAAACACAGGTAATAATTAAATAATAGAAGAAGAATATATGCGAAAAAATAATTTGTTTGTAGCGAAGGTAACCTTGTTGTTTATGGGAGGATTGTTCCTGTTGTCAGGCTGCGGAGATAACAAGAAAACAGCAACGTCAAAATTCGCATGCGAGTCTCTATGTTATGATGATACGGCAGAGAAACCTGCAAAGGTTTTTGTTTATATTGATGCTTCTGGCAGTATGAAAGGATATTTTAGTCTTCAGTCTGACGGACGTTTCATCACAGCTCTGTCGGATGTCAATCCGGATAGAATCAACTGGATGAACAATGATTTCACTAAACTGGAGGGAGTTCCCACCAATTCCTTACTTACTAATAGATTTTCTGGCGGACAAAGTCGCTTTGACATGATGTTGCCCAGCATTATTAAGCGTGATAGTTTATCAAAGTCTGATTGTGTCTCTTTGCTGTTTACCGACGGTATATTGAGTGCATCAAAGAAAGATACAGATGTCAATCCAAATTACATGAAGCAGTCTTTGGGCACATTCGAGAATATGATTGCAAAATCTCTTAAAGAAACCTCTGGTATTGCAATAGCCATTTTCCAGATGGAAAGTAAATATGATGGTTGTTATTGGAATTATGAGAATAAGGACGTTCCAGATGTGAGCATCAAAGACAGACCTTTCTATGTGATTGTGATGGGAAAGCCCTCTCTCATTCGCCACTTCTGTAAGAACAACAAATTAAAGTATTCGCTATACACTGCATTTGGCGTGAACGAAAAAGAAATTAAAGGTAAGAATGGAACATTATTCTCACCGGTAGTGCCACAAGATTTCAAAGGTGACAAGCTGGTTTCTAATACAATCGCTTTCACACTCACCCTTCCAGACAACGTATCGCAGTATGGTGATGCATATTTAAAGAAGAATATTATAATCACGTTAGACGGCAATGATAAAAGCAAAGAACTAAAATCACTGGTAAATATTTCCGGCAGTCAATTGACAATTAGTAACTGGAACACACTTGCCCCCCCTTGTCCTATAGGAATAGGTCAGCATACATTAAAGGTGGAAATTCCTCATGTTATTCCTGACGAATGGACAAAACTATATTCCGAAAACGATTTGAATATAAAGAATGATACGACACAGCAAAAAAGTACGTTCGCGCTCGAATATCTAATGAAGGGAATACAAAAAGGAATAGAGAGTAATAATGTGCTGTTCTCGTCGTCTATCACTTTCACGAAATAATTATTAATTAAAAATTCAAATAATCATGGACATCTTTTATTTTCTAGTAACTTCTTTTAAAGCGGAAGCTTACAAAGACCAGTATGGTTTTCATTCAGCTTATTTCGCCGATGGATCCGGCTTTACGACAGGATTTCTGCTATCATTAGGAATAGGCGTTGTCTTGGCACTTTGCTTCTATTTCGGCCTCTGCAACGGTAAATCGGCGAAGCCTGCTACGAGAGTAAATTGGTGGGTAACGTTACTTTTGGTAGTGATAATCACTTATTTTATTTGTGAGATGGTTGTGATAGGTGCGGCAGGTCAACCAGGAACAGGCTTCTATGAGTTCTGTCAGAACTATGCAAACAACTACGTGGCTGAACATGTGGGAAACAACCAGACTGTCCAGGCTTGTTTGTTGGAGTACAATACTATTATTGAGAATTTGAATCAGGGCAAGGATGTGGCACTTATGTTAAATCTCAACAGTGTCATTTACTCTGTACTTGCGTTCTTTTTGACATCGCTTGGTGTGAAAAACCTCACGAAGCATGGTTCACAAATACCATTCTAAAATGTATAATGTATAAAAAATAATTTATGGCAAAAACGTTTATTTTCGCAATAGGAGGAACTGGCGCCAGAGTGTTACGATCGCTGACCATGCTGATGGCAAGCGGTGTGAAGGGTATGACCGAAGACATTTGCCCCATTATCATCGACTACGATCTGCATAATGGCGATAAGGATCGTGCCATTACCTGTATGAAGAAATATTCAGAAATACAGAGTTTGGTAGCAAATGGAGATGGTGCTAAACTAGAAGATAATAACAACGGGTATCGTCCTTATTTCAGCACAAAGATAGGGCAATTGAATGGTATAACCGACTGGTCATGGCAGTTTACTCTGAGAAGAGGAATGGAGATTCTTAAATATAGTGACTATATTGACTATGACAATGTAAATCTGTACACTCCAACATCACAAGACTTTGTTAACTGCTTGTATGACACTAATATAAATTCAGTTTATACCGAGCTTAATCTGAATATGAAGGAAGGCTTTCAGGGAAATCCCAATATAGGCAGTGTCGTGTTTAATGACTTAAAGGGCAACAATGAATTCAATGCCTTTTCAGATAGTTTTCGAGCCGGAGACCGTATTGTGGTGATAGGTAGTATCTTTGGCGGAACAGGTTCTTCTGGAATCCCCAAAATAGTAAGTGCAATCAGAAACCATTCTAAGGCTGATATCAAGAATGCCTCTCTCTCAGTCGTCTTGGTGTTACCGTATTTTGCAGTGAATTCTTCTAATGATAAAGAGATTTCCATTAAGTCAAACATCTTTAATTCAAAGACGAAGGCTGCATTGAACTATTATGATAGATCAGGACTGAACGCTCAAATAAACAGCATATACTATGTAGGAGACAAAGTTCAAACGAAAGTTGAACCTCATTTAGGCAACAAAGAACAGAAGAACAATGCTCACATTGTGGAACTTATTGGTGCCATGTCCGTAGCTCATTTCATTACTTCTGCTCAGAATGGTAATCAAAGGTCAAAATATAAATTCAATGCTGCCAACGATATTGTTAATGGAATAGGAATACACGAATTAATAGGTGAGTCTAATTCATGGGCGCAGAACGAATTTGTTGTAAGTATATTGCACAATTTAATCAACTTCATGTTGTCTGTGCATTACTTTTTAGACAACATCGTATGCAGTCAGAAACGAATGGATGAACGTCAATTCTATAAGGAACTAAAGCTGAATTTTGATAACAAGAAAATAAAATCTTCAGGTAATGCCAGTCCAATTCAAGACTATTGTGCAGCTCTTTATGATTTCATTTGTAAGAAAGAGAATGTCAATGATGATGACGGTTTTTGGCCCTGGATGGAGGAGTTGCACAACAAAAAGTCACATGGCACTCATTGTCTGAAAATTTTCGATCTTGACAAGGGGAATATAGTGGACTTCTTGTCTGAATTTAATTTCAGAAGTGAACCTAAAAAGATGAAAATTCCATTTAAAGGTGAGGTAGAGATTGCCCCAGCTAAACCATTAATGGAATACAGTGACCAGTTTGACTCTTCATTGAATAACGCTTTGGTTCCATATAGAAAGGGGCAGAAACAACTGCAAGAAGAGCCAAAGGAAGCTTATCCTTACATCTTCAATGACATATTGACAAAGATGCCAGAGGAAGTACGAAAGTTTGATGCCAAACTTGAAGAGAGATTTCAAATGGTACCTTAATTATATAAAACAATATTATTATGAGTAAGACATTTTGCAATGACACTGATATGGTAGGAATAGGTTTCTGTTCCTGCGATAAAGTGGATACGTCTGAATTGATAGAACAGACTACAAATATAGACTATCATGTATGCAATAAGATGGGGTCCTCCATACCTACAATCTTTGCGCGTATGTTCCTTTTCTCCAGTGCATATACAGATATCAATCTACTAGAAGAGAAGAAGGATGTTGATGGAAATCAAATAAACTTGGGTAGAGCACATAACTATGTGACAGATCCTAAAACTCAAGAACAATGTCAAAACGTATATCATCACCTAATATCAGAACACCTCGACATGCTCGAATTCTTGTTCACTTATGGATCAGACATCACAGTGGAATGTTGGCGCTTCTCTGATGAAAAGGTGTTGCTTGAGAAAGGAATTAATGAATACGAGGGGTTGGGAAGGTTAGTCCAGGCCATAGAATCCGAAATTAAGGAAACTCCCAGTTTAAATGGTGATCTTGGTATGCAAGTTCTACTTTTCAAATATAAGAATGAACTTGTGGGCGGTACATCTCCAGAATTTATTGTATTCACTAATCCTAATTGGAAAGAAGCCATTCAAAAACATAACTGGAGCGATAGTTTTAGTCCATTGTTTATGGATAATCCTCGTCCTATTCATAAAAGGACACTCCCGTTCAGACAACTGCTCACCTTATTGGCGTATGGCGGAAAACTTAATCAAGTTCCTGCCTTGGAAAATTATATCAAAGATAATGAGCAACGATATGATAACGAGGTTCGTAATTGGTGGCAAAATATTCTGAATATACATCAAGGTGTCGCCGTTACTGAATGGATTGATGGCGAGATAAAAAAAATAGCGGATCCATTGACATGGAAATATAATGGAATAGAGAACGATGTGGTTAGTCCTATTCAAAATATCCCAGTCTATCGTCAGTCTCCTCGTCAAAATTTTACCACTGATTATAAGATAGCGCCCACAACTACAGAATGGAACCGTGAAATCATAAATGGTAATCCTGTGGTATTACAGGGTGAACCAATGTTGATTGTGGAGAATGGCATCACTGGGCGTAAATACTTTAATCAGAGTCGCTGGAGCAATACCATTAACATCCCTGACCACGCTCAATTAAAGAACCAATATCTCAGTCAGCGTGAGGTGCCCGGAAATAATGCAACAAAGTATCCTATAATTACAGCCGATGATTTGCTTGAGGAAAACATAGTGGAATTGGCTTATATTATAGATAATGAGCATTTCTTTACAGGCTGTGCAGAAAACACTAGCTTTATGCTTCCTGTAAAACATACGTATTTCCGCTTTTTCACTTTTGACGATTTGAAAAATAATTTAAAAGTTGAATTTGTTAGAGATGCAGATAACGAAGTGGTTTCTGTCAATGTGTCTTTGATTATTCCTATGCTGATGGGGGCTCCATACATTCTGAAAAGGAGTTATAGCTATGATAAGGACGCAAGGTTTAGAATTATTGAGTGCCGTAAGGGAAACACAGCCTTTAATATGGGTATCTTCCCCTTCTTCAAGTTGAATAATAATCTATTGAATGACTATCGCTTCATGTTGGGTGAAACTGCTACAAAAGTGAAGTGTAGAGTAGGATCTTTCGACAAAATTGGCTTTGTCATTCCAAGAGACGGAGAAGACGGCACACTTCTCGAATTCACATCAAGGTCAGAGCGTGATGCACTCACTACTAGTTTTGCAACATATAAAGAAACCTTTGACTATATTGATGTAACAGTTGATACTGGTACACAAACGGCTTCTGGCATGTTCTTTCCATTGATGAAGGAAATAAATAATAATGTTGGAAATGATTATAAATGGTATTATTCTGTTGACTTTGGAACATCCAACACGCATATCGTAATGGCGGATAGTGTACAAGGTATCAAACAGGATTGTAAGCCTTTCTGCTATCAGGGAGAATGCAAGCAGATGGTCACCTTGAGTTTTGAAGAAAAGAACAAGTTCCAGACATTTACGAATGATGTGGTAAGAGAATTTGTGCCCAGCGAATTTGGCACTACTGGCGATGATAATATGAAATTCCCCATACGTTCAGTGATATATGAAAAGGAAAATGCGAGCGAAAATATCGCTCTTTTCCAAGAACGAAACATTGGTTTCAATTTTAAAAGGGAAGTCTCGAAAAAATTCGCTGGCAATTTTTATAAAAGCGACATTAAGTGGAATCTGACAGACCAAATGATGTTCACATGTCGTGTGCAGGCTTATTGTTCACAGATCTTGTGGATGCTTAGAAATCATTCGCTGTGCAATGGTGGGACAGAAAAGATTAGAGTGTCTATTACTTATCCACTAGCAATGAGTCCGATACAGCTTCGAGTAATAAAAGATGCATGGCGTAAAGCTTGGAGAGATTACATAGATACACAAACATCATTTGAGGACTCTGGTAACCAGTTTACATTGGAGAGCGTGGCACCTTATAAATATTCTGCGGTTAACAATGCAAGAATGAATCGTACTGATGCCTATGTCAATGTGGATATTGGTGGTGGTTCTACAGACATTCTTTTTTATAAGGAACGTCCTAATAATACTAATAAATCTTATGCTTATTCTGTTTTCTTTGCAGCCAATGATATATGGGGCAATGGACTGGATCCGCTGAATGAATCCGAGAAAGAGAATGGTTATGTCAAAATTTTAAGAAAGAAAATAACTTCAGACCAGAAAGTGAAACTTGACGATTACGAAAAAATGGCAAGTTCCTCAGCCGATGTCGTCAACTATTTATTCTCTGGTGAGTGCTGTAAGCAGATGGGATGGGATTCAAATCATTTCGCAGACATTATTAAACAGTCAGAAGTGGGTGGCGTGTTGGTCGTGCACTTTGCTGCATTGATGTATTATTTAGCTCATGTCATCAAAATAGACAAATTGGATACTCCAAAGGTAATCAATTTTACAGGAATGGGTAGTAAATATATCAATATCATCTCGCCTGCAAAAAATCAGATAGAGGATATTATCAAGTACATATTCAAGTATGTGGGATTGAATGATGCAGATGACGTAAAAGTTAGTTTGGAAAGAAATCCCAAAGAGGTTACAGCCATTGGAGCTTTGTATATGCTTGACAATAGAACAACACAAATATCTTTGCCAGCAAGCAAAAATGTGTATTGTATCAAAGGCGAGGATGAAATGGATGATGCACCTACTTATAAGTATGCAATAGAGGAAGAATGTCAACAAAAAACTCTGGAGCAGACGATTGATTTCTTGAAACTTCTCGGAGATGGTCAGTTTAGAAATGTAATTATCAATTCTGGTATAAATTTCTCTTTTGATACTCTGAAAAACAATGGTATGACTGAAGACACATTAAAGTCTAGCTATATTTCTATGACAGATAATTTTAAGAAGTATTCTGAGCAAGACAAAAAACAAAAGCTCAAGGACGCTCCGTTCTTCTGGACACTAAAGGAAACTCTACACAAGGTCGCAAATATAATAGGTAGTAAATAACAATGGGAGCAACTTATAATATGAAAAACTTGTTTTTGGCTGCCCTCACGACACAAGTGGAATCTTCCATGAATGTAACGAATGTGATGATTGTAGTAATTGCTTTGATTCTCATTCTCGCGCTTTTCTTCTATATTAGATATATTTCTAAAAACTATGAATCAGTATTTTTTAATATGAAGAAAGAGCAAGATGAAAACAAAAAGCGACTTCTGGATATTGAAGGAAAATGTGAGAAAATCCAGAAAAAACTTGATTCTATGAAAAGTTTTGAAAAAGCAAGTTCAGATTCTACAACAGCAAAGACGTCAAGACCTAACAATGTAGTTGAGAAAAGTGCTTCGAAGCAAGTTGTTAACAATGTTAAATATGCGGATTTCTATATGGAAAACAATGTGCCTGTTGTGGAGAACCGCGACTTAAGTGACGACAATCAGGCTGGCTCTTTTATGATTACAATGAATGAAAATGCCTCTACAGCGACTTATACACTAAATGTAGAAAAAATAAATTCTATCATGCAGGACGTCGCAGTCATAGCCGATTACGTGGATAATCTACAAGGTTCTTATAATGCAACATCTATAAAAGCTATAGATAATGGCATATTGGTAAAAAAAGGTAATAAATGGGTGATTAGCAAAAAAATGAAAGTAAAACTTATTTAAAACATAAGGCGTATTATGACTGAACAGTTTCTTAACGATATGTATCTTATCGCAATCAAGAACAAACTTCAAAGAAATTCTATCTCTACAAATGAGAAACTAAAGATAGTGCTTGAAGAGTTGAAATTATTGTCAGAGAATGTCATTGTGAACTCAAATGGTAACAATAGTGTTCCATTAGAAACAGAACCTCACACTGGTAGTGCTTATGAAACCGGTACGAATGTAGCTCCGAAGGAGGACATAGTGCAGAAGAAGGATGTTCCTGAACTTGAAATTACAGAAAAGAAGTTCGCACAAAGTCCAGAAGAAGAAGGCTTCTTAAATCGTGATTTAGAGACATCAGATGATGGACAATATTATGTGATTGAATTTACTATTGACCCGAAAGTGGCTTATTTTTCATTGATGGGGGGAAACAGAGTTTCAAGAGAATTATTGCAGACCCCACAGTTCGCCCCTAATTTTGCAGTTGAGTTCGAAAACAGTCCTGGAAATAATGAATCTAACTTATCAATAGTGAAAAAGGGCACTTTGACTAGGGAAGGTCGCTATTGGAAAATTGTTGAACGTTGTAAGGCAAAATGGGCGTAAACAGATATGAAGAAAATTCTGATATTTATTGTTTTCGTAGTGCTTTGCATATTTATATGGAAGCACATAAATAAGCCATCAGGCATAAAAGTAATGGGGTATAAAGGTCTTGTTACTGATGTCGTGAATGGAAATACTATTGTCCTTAACACAGGTCTTAAAGTGTGGATGCTTGGCGTTGAACCTAATAGGGAACGTGCTGAAACATGGATTAGAAATAACCTTGTAGGGAAGATGGTGGAACTGGTGAGCGACAGTGGTAATGAGCAAACCTTTAATTCTGTTGGAACAACAGTTAAGGCATATGTAATCTTGATTTCTAGTAATGGGAAAGTTTGTGCTAACCGACTCTTGGTGAATGATAATCGCGATTGCGCTACATTGGCATTTATGAAGGACAGCTCTTTCGTTGCAGATGACGCTGTGTTAGTTGAAATCACAGACAAGGCACTGTATATGAAACAACGCACAATGGTAGTGCAGACTGAGGACGGTATGGGAACAGGCTTCTTTATCAATGAAAAGGGTGTCGCCATAACAAACAATCATGTTCTTGACGGCAGTAGTCCTGCATGTGTGTTCCTATATTCTAGAGACCCAGATGATTCTAAAATTTATTCCAGCAGAAGAAGAAATATACTCAATATTCTTTGGACAAATAAAGAATTGGATATAACGATTTTTAGTGTGCAATTGGAAAATGGAGAAAAAGTGCCATATTTCAATCTTGTCAAGAAGCATGAGCCACAAGGTAATAATTGCCACATCTTGGGTAATCCGCAAGGTTTGATGGCCTCATATGCCAAGGGAGTAATCAGTGCTTATCGTGATGATGAGAGTGGACGTAACAGACAACTTGTTCAGTATGATCTAGCAACGAATGGTGGAAATAGTGGTGGTCCTGTGATGAATGACAAGGGTGAGATTATTGCCGTTCATGCTATGGGCATAAAACAGGAATCAAACGGCATGGCTGCCCAAGGTCTCAACTTTGGCATTGATATTCTACAGGTAAGACCTATTCTTGAATCCCCATCTGTCGATGTTGATTATGGAGGAAAATAAGGTATTTAGTCTTGTTTGCAGAGTTTTGATAGAACAATTTGCTTATTCCTTAGTAGTCGATAACGATTACGACGGGAATAAGCAAATGCTGATTAATTTTCGTAACTGTTATGACATTACACCATTAATGGAAGAATGTGAGCATGTAGGTTTAGAAATAAAAGAAGGTTCACTTGGCATCGTTTTGGACGATGCGAAAAGCACTCTTCGAAAAATCTCTGTGGAATTATTAAGTTTGGACTTTTCTATGGCAGAGAACGAATTTTTTGTAGGAGAACGTTTGCGATTGAAACTTTTATCACGGGTTATTGTAGATATTGTGAAAGTGGAAAGTGGTAGATGGTGGATAATGCATGCCACTCATGACAGTGCATTCCTGTGCGGATTGTTCGTATCTATTCATGATAGCATAGGCCCAAACAGAGAAATAACAGTAGAAGGAAAGGTGTTGAGGATAGAGTCTGTATTTTTCCTCGTTCCTAACAAAATATCAAGGCTTGTGGATCAAATTTTGTGTCCAGGCTTCTATCATCACACACTGGATGATTCGTCTTTGGAAGAGATTCTGATTGTTCCTGCATACAAAATGGCAGAAAGTCTGTTGTATGATCCGGAATTAAAATTCAACAAGTGGATGGATTATCTAAATACGGCTCACAAATATTCATTTGACAGTTCAACTGCTTGGAATATAGCTAATGCTGTTATTAACAATTATCACATCTTATATAGATGAATGTCGAGGAAATAGAAAAGGAACGATTGCAAATTGACAATGAATTGGATGGATTTTCCGAATTTGTTGTGATAAGGTCATACCGAAATATTCGAATAGTCCACAGGGATTCGAAAAATTGGCAGGGTATTATAGATGATATGGACAATGTCATATTACCTTTGGTCTATGACAAAATTGAGCTTGATGATAACGAAATAAGACTTTTCCTTAAAGACGAAAACGACCAATATTTAATAGGCTTAGCCAATATTGAAAATTTGCAAGTTGTATTACCTGCACGTTTTAAAGCTCTGTACCCAGTGGAGAACTTAAAAATGATATGGTGTCTTGATGTAAAAGATAACTGGCTCTTTTATGATGCAGGAGGAAATTTGCATGAAAGACTCCCTCAAAACTGCATACCATTGGATAACTCCCATTTTGTATGTGTTTTGCGGAAAAATAATGCGGATGATTATTCTGTGGAATGCAGGAATCAAAAAATGGAAGTATCTTCACGTTTGCTTCGTTCTCTCGCGTTACAAAGTGAAGTGCCTGGGAGAATCGTTTTAAGTAGTCATTATTATCATGTTCTCGTTTATACCGATCTATATGGTAGAATACTCTACTCTAATACTAATTTAGATGCATTGTTTAATAAAAAATAATCTTAAATATGTTTACAATATCACTTTTAATTAGTACAGCCGTAAAGATTCTTATTGGCTGGATCCTCATCGACAAAGTACCATATTGGCTAAACTTGCGTGGTATCATTGCTACAATCATTAAGGTGATTGGTGTTTTGATTATCATAAGTGCCCTATTAGATTGGGTATAGGATGTTTTTTCTGCCTCACTATAGTAACGGATTTTAAATGTAATATTTTGTTAATTAATCAGTGATATGACAACGGCAGAGAGAATTGCAAAATTAGAGCAGATGCTCCATAACAGGTGTACACCTGAAACCATATGGGAGTTGAAAGAGAACGAAGTTTTTGTATTCGGTTCAAAACCTGATGGTAATCATAGGAGCGGTGCCGCCAAAATTGCAGTAGATAAATTCGGTGCACAACAAGGAGTGGGTGATGGTTTTTGTGGACAGAGTTATGCTATTCCTGTCCATAAATGCCATACGCATAAAATGGACAAAGCCGTGAAGTCTTTTGTTGGATATGCAAAGACGCACTCTGATAAAGCATTTTATGTTCTCCCAGTTGGTTGTGGGTCTGCTGGAATAGATATAAGGGTTGTATCTGAGATGTTTTCAAAAGCAATGGATTATGACAATATTTATCTGCCAAGACCATTTGTTAACTCCTTGATAAGTAACAGAAAAACCAACAAATCCATACAATACACAAATTATCCAAACATATACGAACTAAGTAGGAAATGGAACAATAAACTCTCACGGCTGGTTGACTCTGCATCGCTCAAACATCCTGTATTAGGAAATGTGACAGTTGATATGGATTGCTCGATTTCTGAAGCTACAGCACTCATCACAGATTTGTGTTTGCCATTATTATCCAATTTATATCCTGAATTAAGATACAGAAGTTCATCGGTTTCGGAATCCTTTTGGTTAAAACCAGATTTGTCTGATGCATCGTTGGCGATCAACCAAATAACAGAGGGATGGTATCAATGTCTAAAATATATGTTAGGTTATGATTGGTATTGCCCGAGGTTAATGAAAACAGACATTATTGCAAGTCTAACTTATCCTTTGCATTTATATGGCCCATATTTCGATGAATTTGACTATTGAAGGATTCAATAAGAACAAGGCAACAATAGTCGCATTATTGCATAAAACGCGCAGAAGAGGAATGGATGAGGTTGTCCATTATCTCTTTGAAAGTGGATTTTTTATTGTACCTTCATCTATCAATCGTCATCATAATTGGCGGGGAGGTTTGGCACAACATTGTTTGGGAGTGTATCTTACAGCTAAAGAACATGGCGAGGGACTACCTGAGGATAGCCTGATAATTGCAGGATTGTTGCATGATATTTGCAAAGCAAGGAAGTTGTATTACGATGAAAATGGAATAATACATCATAGACACACGCATATTCATGGACATGGTTATCGGTCTATCAAGATATTGGAGGAATGTGGCTTAGAGTTAACAGAGGAGGAACGATTGGCTATCCGATGGCACATGGGTGGACATCATGCAAAAAACGAAGAAGTTGGGGATGTAAAGAAAGCCCGTAATATGAAACTATGGCAAGTGATACATCATGCAGACCATTGGGACGCTGCTGGTAAGAATTTAAAAGTGAATAAGAATGAAATATTGCAGTCATTGTGGCCATCCTAATCAGGATGGCGCTATGTTTTGTGGGGCATGCGGCAAACCGTTATTGCAAAACACAGGAAGTAATGGTGTTGGAGGCCAAAGTTCCCATGCCACTAACGCAAAGGCTGGAGGGTCATGGATTGATTCTCTCAATGAGTATGTGGGAAATGACAGACCTGCAGACCTGAACTGGAAGGTTCTGTTCTCTGATGTTTTTAAATCACATACAACTGAAGAGGCAGAGGATATTTTTATTTGTGGGACAAAGGCAACAACTCCTGATATGTGTTCCATATCTAAAGACTGGCCGCACCCATGGCTATATAGCAGGGTACTGTTGATGTTTGTCATCACTTTCGCCTTGCTGTGGATATGTGTCAATGCCTTTGGCAATCTTAACGCCTTCCCGGGTATGATTGTTATAGGCTCTTTTGCTGTGCCCTTGTCCACGATGGTACTCTTTATGGAGGCCAATGTGTGGCGGAATGTCAGCATGTACACTGTAATAAAAACCTTCTTTGTGGGAGGTTGTGCTTCACTTGTGGCGACTCTTTTGTTGTTCTCGTTCTATGCAGTAGAGGAAATGGACTTCTTCGGAGCTTTCATGGTAGGAGTAATCGAGGAGTTAGGTAAGGCTATTATTGTACTTGCTGTTTTAAGGAAATTGGGGAAACTCTCAATTCTGACAGGTATGCTGATTGGTGCTTGTGTGGGAGCAGGTTTCGCCGCCTTTGAGTCGGCGGGATATGCGTTGCAACCTTTTATCCAATTTCAGCAGATTACAGGATATGCTGCGGCATACGGTCAGAATGTTGATGGACAACAGATGATGGATGTCATAAACAACACCATATTCCTTCGCGCTGTGCTTGCTCCCGGAGGTCATGTGGCATGGGCTGCGATATCTGGTGCCGCATTTGTGATAGCAGCTAAGGCAAAGGGCACCATTGATACTTCTCTTTTCGCGGAGAAACAGTTTTTGCGACTTTTTGCCATTCCTGTTATCCTTCACTGCTTGTGGGACTCCCCTCTGTCAATGTGGATTAATGAGGTGTTCCCCTTTGCAGGATATATAGCATTGATTGTCATTGTATGGATTGTTGTGCTGATTCTCATTAATATGGGGTTGGCAGAGGTAAGTCAAAGAAGATAAAATGATAGAAATATGAAGGAATGTCCTAAATGCCATGCACAATATGATGACTCCATGAATTTCTGCACGAATGATGGATGTCAGCTTGTAGATGTTAGTGCTCCAAGCTCGAATAATCAAATTCGGCATACTCAAACGAAGAAGAAAGGTGGTTGTCTGAAAAAGATTATAGTAAGCACGGTTATCGTTGTGATTGCTATGATAGCGTTTTACAACTACATTATGAACGCCGCTACCTATCTGAGAGCGGAGCCTAATCAAATAGGTTCTGTAAAAGCAGGTGGAGACTGTAAGGTGGAAATAGACTATGACGGCTATGTGTGGTTGATCAACCACAAACCAGAATGGGTGGATATTGATGAAAATGACAATGATTTCACCATCAGGGTAAATCCCAATCAAACAGGGCAAGCAAGAGAAGGGTCTATTACTATTCAAAGTGGTAAGCAACTGGCACAGGTAGTCATTAAGCAGATGGGATATGCTACAAGAATTAAAGCAAGTGAGAATACTCTTAAATTCTCATCTTCAGGAGGAAAAGAAACTATCACCATGGCAACAGACGGATGCGGATGGAAGGCACAGTTCCCAGAATGGATTTCTGTACGGGAGAATGAAGATGGTGTTGTAATTTCCTGCCAACGAAACTCTGAAGAATACAGAATGGGAAACGTGATATTCAAAGAAGACAATGTCTCAACTACTGTGTACATCACACAGGGTGGTTTATGTAACAACTGCCATGGAAATGGTGAAACTTCTTGCAGCAGTTGTTGGGGAATGGGTGGTTCCGGTTTTGGAATGTTTTATGCACAATGTCTATGGTGTGGTGGTTCGGGAAAAATCAAATGCGGACTCTGTGGCGGTTCCGGCAACAGAGAATGATGCCCTAATGAAACGCAATAACACAAATATTAATACGATAAATGACCTGAGACGGATGATTATCGTCTCAGGTATTGGTAAAATGATGATAAAGAACATTGGGCATTACTTAACTATAGTATGTATATATATCATGCTCACCGTGTCTGTAGCTGTTTCGGCTCAGACGCGGAGGGCACTTGTTATTGGTCTTGGTCAACAGGAGGATAAGGTGTGGGGAAAGATTAATGGTGACAAGGATGTGCTGTATGTGGATGAAATGCTGAAGAATGCGAAATTTAAGAGCGTGAATATCAAGAAACTTGTGAATCAGCAGGCTACAAAAACGGCAATAGTGAATGCTTTCAAGTCATTGGTGACACAATCAAGACGTGGAGATGTGATATACGTGCATTACTCAGGGCATGGTCAGCAGATGAAGGATGTTCATAATGATGAAAAGGATGGACTGGATGAATGTTGGATTCCATACGATGCATATCGTAAGCCTTGTAATAAGGATCGGGGTGAGAAGCATCTTACGGACGATGAGGTTAATTATTATCTTAATGCTATCCGAAATAAAATTGGAAGTGTTGGCAAAATGCTTGTAGTGATAGACGCTTGTCATAGTGGTGATGCAACTCGTGGAAGTGATGACGAGGTGGTTCGCGGCGTGGAAGATATATTTGAAGCTATCAAGTCATTTATTTGGGGAGAACCATCTGAAAAAGGTAAGGAAAAAGTGGTTAATCCTAATGCAAAAGAGAATAAGGAACGTTGGATAACCATCAGTGCTTGCAGAAGTGACCAAGTGAACATTGAAATGAAAAGTCCCGCTGTAGGCAAATTGACATACGCTTTATATAAGAAAGTAAAAGAAGCATCAAGGGATGATAATGATGAATTTTTTAGAAAAATAAGGATGTTTGTCAATTCAAATACTGGAAGCAGACCACAATATCCAGTAATGACTGGCGAAACTGATAGATATAAAATAACAGATATCATACGATAATGTCAAGAAATATACAATTCCGAACACCAAAACAAGAGAATGAAGCACGGCTTGTGGAGGGTATGGCAGACAAAAAATGGAGTATACAATATGAGCTATACGCATACTGTTCAGACTATTTCTGGGACAACTACAGAGGTGTGTTCTTTGCTGACGAGAAGGTGGCCGCGGAGATTCTACAAAATACGTTCATCGCTTTTTGGGAGAATATTGAACGAAAAAAAATTTACGTGGATGATGGAATCGTAATGGGGAAAGACGCCAAACCACTAAATGGTAGTATCCTTACATACTTTATGAGTATAGCCCGTAACAAATATCTGGAATATGGAAGAGAGCACCCTGTCTATGCAGATCCGGAAACAGAATTGGGATGTCTGATAAGAGAAGAAGGATTTGACCCTAACACTTATATAGACATGCTGTATTGTCCTGGTGAAAACATGATGCTAGAAATAATAGCAGATGTCATATCCCAAATGTCATCACAATGCAGTCAAATACTTACCAAATTTTATTATGAGGAGAAGAATTTGGAGATAATCCTAAAGGAAATGCCTACAATAGAATCATACAATGCCTTAAAAACAAAAAAGAATAAGTGCATGAATGCCTTGAGAAAGTCAGCGAAGGAAATCTATTACAGGAAGTTAAATTCATAAAAAGGCTATAGATATGGATGAAAAGTTTCAAGATAGAATAGACGATTACTTACTTAATCGTATGAATATTGATGAAAAGGAGGCTTTTTTGCACGAGATAGAACAAAATGCTGAAAAGAAGGAGCAACTGGAGTTTACACGAAATGTTAAAGCATCTATCTGCAGCCGTGAGGAGAAGTTACGGGCATTGACTCAGTTCCAACAACAATATGAAGAGAAGCGGAAAGCTTATGAAATGCGCGCTACGGGTACAAGTAAAGCATGCAATAGTTCTGCTCCAAAGATAGAAGAAGAGTCTATACAGTCAAAGAAGAAAATATGGTTATGGATTTCTGGCATAGCAGCAGTGTTTGTAGTTGGATTCTTTTCTATCAAGTTTGTATCAAACTATGGGACTTCTCCGAATGATGAAGCTGCACCGATGGAACAGATGCGTGGTGGTGATGACATCTTCAGTCCAGTCTCTACGGACAGTACAGACAATGATACGATTAAGTTTAAGGTGGAAAAAGAAATAACGCCTGATGAATAGAATTCTTATTTTAGTATTTGCTTTTTTCTGCATTACGATTCAAGTAAAGTCACAGGGTATTTCCGAGGCAGAGGTGACAGCTAAAATGACACGGGCCTTTGAACTTAGTAAAGCAGGTAAGAAAGCCGAAGCCCTAGAATTGTTTCTGATAGTAGGAGAGAATACTAAAAAGCAAAGTAATGAAACAGAACGGCAGGTGTATGTTTGCAGCCAAACGATGGCATGTCAGTGTTATGAGCTGTTGGGAAAATACAAAGAAGGATATCTTTTAGCAAAAGAATTGCTTCAAGGCAAGTTAAATGATGAAGAGCGAAAAGACGTGAGGCGCCTTTTTGCCTTGAATGGCTATATGTATGCGTGTGGGTTTATCAAGCGTGATGAACGAGGTAGGGCTGACTATAGTCGTGGCAGAAGTATTTTGGAGGAGATAACGCCATACGCAGATGGGATAGTCAGGAACTATGTATTGCAAAAAATTCCATTAACATGGTATTTTGAAGCAGCTGATTATTTTCTTATGCAGAAGTATGAAGAGTCTTTGAAGGCTTACAATAAGGCCTTGGTTGGTTTTCAAGAGATTGGCCAAGAAAAGGATGTTGTTTCTACGTTGAAATGGATGGCATCAGCTAAATATCAACTTTATGACATTAAGGGCTCTAACAAAGCTTATAATGATGCTTTAATTCTGTCTAGAAAAACAGAAGACACACCTACACAGATGGAGATTCTGCAAGATTTGTGGTTCCAGAGTTCGGCTGTTGGAGATTTAGAACAGGCAAGGGAATATGCAGCAGGCATGGATTCACTAATGGAAACCACATCGGATTCTATAGCTAAATTTACCTATTATAACAAAAAAGGTAAGGAAGCAAGAAAACAAGGAGCGTATAATATCGCCGAACAATGGTTTTTGAAAGGAATGGCGATTGCAGAAAGTGAAGCTAATGATGCCAGATCTGCACACAGATATCTGTCATACACAAATCTGAGAGATTTGTATGCCGCCATAAAACAATATGATGATGCTCTGATATATGCAAGAAAGGCATTAAGAGAGTATCAAAGGCAGACTTCTGTCAATGATTGTAGCTTCTATTTCCCATATATGGCCATAGCAGAAATATACAAATTGAAGAGGAACAAGGAAGGATGTTATGCTTGTATAGATTCGCTTTTTCTTGGTGCTCATAATATTGAAGAACCAAAGGAATTGAGTTGGCTTTATATTACAAGAGCCGGCTGCAATACGGCATTTAATGATTACTTGGCGGCATTGGCAGACTATAAGAAAGCAGATGAAATTCTTGCCGTAAAGTATCCGTTGTCAGATGGTAATAGGATTGCTTTGTTGCCACTGATGGGAGGAATGGAACATAAACTTAATAATTTTGCAGAGTCAGAGCGGTTGTATAAGTTATATGCGGAGCATATTGTAAATCTTCATGGGGAAAACAGCATAGAAAGTATCAATGCACAAATTTATCTTGCCAACGCAGAATGTTTTGCCGGTCATACTGATGCGGGATGTTCTGATTATGCAATGGCAGTAAATAGGTTGAAAGATTTAATGAAGAAGCGGTTTCCATACATGAACTTGCAGGAACGGGAGGCTTTTTGGGAACCGCTTTCAGCCCTATTCACCAACATGACTCCATTTGCCATTGAGGCAAAAAGATGCCAGACGGCGTTTACCCAAAGTTGTTATGATGCGCTCGTTATGTCAAAAGCATTCTTGCTTGAATCAGAACGTTCGCTATTTGATGTCGTGAAGAAGGAAGGCACAGATGGGGATATGCAGGACTATATGAGGCTTACATTGATGAAAAATCATATACAGGAATTGGAGAAAGATTATGTGCACAATGCGGACAGCATATTAAGTATGTCGCAAAGAGCTGATCGGTTGGCTGCTCGTTTGGCGGAGCGTTGCCGTAGCTTCGGTAATATTACCAGCTTTATGGACATCAACTATTCTACCGTAAAACAGGCAATGAAGCCAAATGATGTTCTATTAGACTTTACGGATTATGTTTCTGAAACAGATGGACGTAAATATGCAGCCTATATAATAAATAAAAAAGACGAATATCCTTTGCTGAAATATCTTTTTGATGAAAGACAGATAGATTCGCTTGGCATAAGTCGCCCTGATATGTATTATGACAAGGATTATGCTCCAGAAGTGTTAAAACTACTTTGGGCACCATTAAAGAATCACGTTGCAGAAGGAGCAACGGTCTATTATGTCCCGTCACAGTTGTTATTTCAAGTGGCATTGGAATCCCTGCCTCTTGCTGACGGTTCGCTATTGGGTAGTCATTACCATTTTGTAAGATTGTCTTCTGCACGTGAACTTGTAAAAGCGCAATCGGCTACTTTGTCCGCTAAGCCTCGGTCGGCAATATTGTATGGCGGACTGCAATATGACCTGCAACCGAGTGCAATGATTGAGGTATCGAATAAATATGAACTGTCGGACTTGTTAGTGATGCGTGGTGATATGGTTCGTGGTGATTCCATTTTCCGTGAACTGCCAGGCTCAAAAGAAGAGATTGTACAGATTGCATCATTGTTGAAGGCCAAACACTGGGATGTTACGCCACGAATGGGAATGGAGGGAACGGAAGAGTCATTCCTCAGTATGAACGGCAACGCTCCGCAAGTGTTGCAAATTGCTACTCATGGATTTTATTATACCCCCGACCGGGCTGAAAAGGTTGATTATCTGAAGGGATATTCCGATGCTATGTCGTTGTCGGGCATAGTACTCTCTGGTGCCAATGCTGCATGGTTGGGTAAGAAACTGCCTGATGGCGTATTGAGCGGCATTCTTACAGCCAACAACATTGCACGTCTTGATTTGGGTAAAACAGAGATGGTTGTGTTGTCTGCCTGTCAGTCTGGTCAAGGCAAGGCAACTTCTGAAGGACTTTATGGCCTACAGCGCGCATTCAAGAAAGCAGGTGTCGGCACCATGGTTATGTCTCTATGGAATGTCAGCGACAGTGTGGCAACTGAGTTTATGATAACATTCTACGAGCAACTTGTTTCCGGGCAATGTCAGTGGAACAAGCGTAAGGCATTTGAGCAGGCAAAGTCAATCATACGAGACAAATATCCCGACCCTTTCCATTGGGCGGCATTTATAATGTTGGATTGATTCTTTTATATGGAGTGGTTACTTGGATTGACTCTATTTTTTATAAATAATCAAAGATACAGTAATAACAACAATTAAAATTTGCGTATTATATGAATTTGTTGTGTTGAAACGGTTATTATCACTATTTTAGACTTAAACGTAATTATTGAAATATCAATCATTTAAATATGAATTTTGCTGCACCGATCAATTAATTTGATTCGGTGCAGCTTTTATTTTGATAGAATAGGTTACAAAAGATGCTCATATATCATAAAGAAATAACAAATAAATCGAATATGAGACAAGAAGAAATTGTTAATGAGATTATAAAGAAATGTGGTAATGCAGAAATAATACCTTCAATGGGTTGGCATTTTATGTACAACGAACGGAATTTATTTTATATTACAGGAAAGGATGATGGAATTATACGCTTTTGTATTCCTCACCTTGTCAAAGCTGACGAATATGAAGCTGCACAATTATCAGAGGCTATCAATGACACTAACAGAAGCGTAAAATTCATCAAAGTCATTAGACTTGACTGTGGTAGTGTTTCCTTGAATTATGATTATAAAACGAGCTCTGATGAAACTGCTGAAGCTATTGTCTCACATATCATTACTGCTTTAGATTTTGCATCTGCTTATTTACTCAATAGATTGGAACATTAGTGTCCCGTTAAAATGGGACGAGTTAAACAATTAATCAAAAAGCCCCGGAATCAGGGGATCATTTAGATCTTTGACATCATTGAAATTAGTCTTGTCGAACAGGTCACGCAAGTGGGTTTTGTCAGTCAATGATATGCTGAGAATTTGCAAAACTTCATAGGTTGAACGTTTCAACTTCATATCATGTTGGACAATAGCCACAAGACAGTACGTGATAATAGCCACACTGATTTGTATGCGAACAGCGTTCTCTGTTGTGCCCCAGAATTTCTTTATCTTGAGATGCTGCTTGAGCCATTTGAAGAACAGCTCGATTAACCATCTTTTCTTATAAAGATCGGCGACATCCAGTGCAGAAAGTTGTTTTGCATTCGTCAAAATAGTGAACTCACGGTCATCCTCTTCGTCGTAATATCGGACGAGTCTGAATGACTCAGGATATTTTTTCTCGGAGAGATATCCGGTCAGTTTCACTTCCGCATCTGTCATTATGTTCTTTGGCATTCTTCGCTTCCATCTGACTGTCTTATACTTTAAGTTCGTCTTGGCTCTGACAACAAAGAAAGAGTCTGTAAGATGTATCCTATAGAGTTCTTTAAAGGAGT